>OGCH01000039.1_pt1 | contig 86519 bp, 92 predicted proteins | sample 1570111 | NCBI WGS metagenome assembly OGCH01 (sample SAMN03436243, study PRJEB24508) | hot springs metagenome | biome: Desert Springs; feature: Hot Springs; material: Water | place: USA: Great Boiling Spring, Nevada | collected 2008-12-01 | depth 0 m m | reverse complement strand
CATCGTCAACCCGCCGACGGCTCTATGTTTACATCTCTCAATTCCCTTTGTGGGATTTCTTCGAATGCAACTCGGAAGTCCACCAACCAAGGTGAGGACTAATGAGTGAAGAAAACTCTCAATTCCCTTTGTGGGATTTCTTCGAATGCAACCGAGCCTGATTCGGCTTTCTTTCCGGGAATTGGGCGGGTAATACAGCGGTTGTTTCCGCTGGTCCCGCTCCTGCAACATCCCTTATAAAGATAAGAACACTATTTAAGGATATTCCCAGCACCCTGCCCCAAGAATTCCTCGACATAACTTCAGCGCCGCCGTAAACACGGCTCAAGAGGATAAACGCCCATCCTGCAGTGTTAAATGATGGCGGAGAATTAGCTAAATTCACATGAAATGGTTTAAGAAAAACGCCGGATACTTGTTGAAGGTTTGGGCAGGGTTGTGGCTTTCGTTGACCTCGACTACTTCTTTGCTCAAGTGGAGGAGGTGGAGAGGCCCGAGCTTGTGGGAAAACCTGTCGTCGTCTGCGTCTACTCGGGGCGGTCGGAGGACAGCGGCGTGGTCAGCACAGCCAACTACCCGGCACGCAGATACGGCGTCAAGGCCGGAATCCCCATTAAAAAAGCCAAAAAACTCCTCCCCCCGGAGGCAGTCTTCCTCCCCATACGCCTCCAACACTACACACATACATCACGACAGGTAATGTCGATCCTGGAGAGATATGCCGACAGGATGAGGGTTGAGAGCATAGACGAAGCAGTCCTCGACATAACAGGCAAGGTTGGCGGCGACTTTGAAAGGGCCGCAGAATACGTGGCTGGGATGAAGGCGGAGGTGCTGAGGAGCACCGGCCTGAGGTGCAGCGTAGGCGTGGCACCCAACAGAGTTGTGGCGAAGATCGCCGCAGACGTCTCAAAGCCCGATGGCCTCAGAGTTGTAAAACCCGAGGAAGTTGAGGAATTCCTCTCACCGCTGCCAACATCCAGCATACCGGGTATAGGCAGAAAAGCAGCCACAGCCCTCGAGGAAATGGGGGTCAAAACAGTCTCCGACCTCAAACACCTAAACCTCGAGACACTTGAGAAGATCTTCGGACGCAAGAGGGCGGAATACATCTACCTCGCCGCCCGCGGCACCTACGACGAACCCATAGAGCCGAGGCCTCCCCCAAAGCAGGTAAGCAGGATTATAACCTTAAAGAGGAACACGAGGGATGTTGACGACGTGGTTGGGGAGCTTTCAAGGGCCGTCGCTGACGGAATGGCGCGGCTGGAAACCCTTCGCGTCGCTGCATCCAAGGTAGGGGCGATCGCAATAACCTCGGACCTTCGAACAATAACACGGCAGGCCGACTTGAGGCCCGGATCAGTCTACGAGGAAGTGTTGAAGATTTTGAAAAAACTGTTTCAGGACATACTGCAGGAAGATGAGGGGCTGCAGCTGAGAAGGGCGGGCGTGAGGTTTTCAGACTTTGTCTCCCAAGCAGGCCAGAGCACGTTAACCGGGTACGTTGAGTAGAGTTGTTCAAAAACATAAACACCCGTCTGGAGCTGGCCAGGTTTCTCAAATTCGCGGCCGTGGGGGCGGTTGGGGTGGTTGTGAACACGGCAGCCCTTTACCTCCTGACCACCTATGTCTTCGGTGAAAGGCTATACCTCGCCGCCGCCGCCATCAGCCTAGAGCTCTCCATCCTTAACAACTTCTACCTGAACGACAGGTGGACCTTCCGCGACAAAGCCACCCCCGGCAGCGTCCCGCAACGCCTAATCAAATTCCACGGCTCACGCCTACTTGGAGCCGTCACAACCATCGTAACCCTTTACCTTTTAACGGACCTCCTCCACCTCTACTACATTCTCTCCAACTTGGTCGGAATCGGGGCTGGGACTTTGGTCAATTATCTGACAAGCAGGTTTTGGGTCTGGGAATAACCGGCTTATTTCTATGCTTATATTTTCCAGCCCCTAAACATAGGCTGTGACAAAGCAGGCAATTACGAAAAAGATAGCACTGGCCTCGCTTCTCTCAGCCCTTGGCTTGGTAATTTCACCCCTCTGGTTTGAGTGGCTTGGCTCAAAAGCCTTCCCGGGCCAACACTTCATCAACGTCCTCTCAGGTGTGCTGCTCGGCCCCCTATGGGGAGCCGCCGTAGCTGTGATAATAGGTTCGGTGAGAATAGCTCTGGGTATGGGGACGGTATTCGCCTACCCCGGCGGAATACCGGGAGCGGTACTGGTTGGCCTGGCTTACATGGCCCTCTCACGCATGACAAACACGCGAGCCAGGTTCGCGGCAGCCCTAGCGGAGCCCGTTGGAACTGTCTTGATAGGCGGGACAATAGCCCTAGCCGTGGTGGCGCCATACGTGGGGCCCTCCATAGGGCCTGCTGCAACTATGCTGAAAAATGTTCAGACGCTGGGCTGGTTCCCCGCACTTCTCATCCTCTGGGGTGGGTGGGCTATAAGCTCGGTAACTGGTGCGCTTGCAGGGTTTATCTTCCTCACAGCACTCGACAAGTATGGTGTGCTTGAATGGGTTGGGCTAAGGAGGGAGAGGGCCGAGTTAAGGGGTTAAGCGTCGCCGCACATGAGCTTCTGGGACGGAGAACGGTTATTTACGGAGAAGCCGGCAGTGGGAAAACACTTCTGCTTGCAAGGCTCCTCGAAGAGCTTGTGAAACTCGTCGAAGGCCCTGAAATCACCGTCATCGACCTAGCACCCAGCAGGATAGCCGGAGTGGGGGGAACTCTCACCGACTATATGTCCCTAAGCGGGTTAAGGTATCTGAGGCCCGGCCGCATTTACGCGCCCCGGCTTATGGCCTGCAACGCCGAAGACCTCCACAGATACGTTAGACACAACGTTGAAGAAGCACGCCAACTCTTTGAGACCTATGCTGAGAAGCCGACCAAACATCTCGCCGTAAACGACTTGACGATATATCTTCACGGAGCCGACGTGGACGAGCTTCAAAGGTACATAGTATCGGCGGAGACATTTATCGCCACAGCCTACTACGGCACCAGGCTTGACCAGGACTATGGAACAGGGCTGTCTAGGCTTGAGAAGACCCGGGTTGAGGAGCTTCTTAGACGCGTCGATAAAACGATACTGATTAATTAAGGGCAGACTCGGGATGTAGCTGTGGAAATAGCGGTCTTCGAGGATGCCGCCGTAGAAAATTTCGGACCACTTACGCTGACACGGCCCGCATACAAGCTCTACTGCGGCACCACAACACTCCTAGAGAAGATAAACCGGCACCTAGCCTTAGACGGGACAGCATTCCTATACGTCCGCGACCACCTGGTCCCAGTCATCCGGGAGCAACACCCAGACAACCCCGTCAACGAGCCAAATCCAGATAAATTACTGCTCGTAAACGGCCTCCTCGTAGTCGATGAGAAAACAGCCGCACACATTAAAGGCTTGGACAACAACACCGCATTTGTCAAAGACGGCAGGGTGGCCGCCGCGCTACTCGAGAAAGCGCGCGCGGAGCAGATAGCCAGCCTGCTGAAGGGGGGCCGGCTACCTTTGTCACTTTTTGAACGGGTGGAGGAGGCTGTGCAGCTCAGGCTTCTGAGATACCCTTGGGACCTTGTTTACGTCAGCCCTTCCTTGATAGGTTCGGAGGCGGGTGGGGAAGTGTATAGGGGGGATGGCGTGCGCGGGCATGTCTTCGTCAAGGGCGGTGTGGAGGTCGAGGGCCATGTGGTGTTGGACGGTAGGGAGGGGCCGGTGGTCTTGGATGAAGACGTACACATCGAGGCATTCACAAGGCTTGTCGGCCCATGCTATGTGGGAAAGAATACAGTGGTTTTCAGCGGCTCGGTCGTATCACGCTCATGTATCGGGCCTGTCTGCAGGGTCGGCGGCGAGGTTGAGAACACTGTTTTCACGGGGTATTCTAACAAAAGACACTACGGGTTCTTAGGCCACAGTGTTGTCGGCGAATGGGTCAACATGGGGGCGGGGACAACGGTCTCAAACCTCAAAAACACATACGGCACCGTGAGGGTGAGGATTAGTGGTAGACGGGTGGATACAGGCCTCCAGTTCCTCGGCTCCTTCTTCGGAGACCATGTCAAAACCAGCATAGGCTGCATGGTGTCCGGCGGCCTCAACATAGGTGTCTCCAGCCACCTCTACGGCGTAGTCTCAGAAGACGTGCCGTCATTCACCATCTACAAGCCCGGTGAAAAGAAAGAACTTTTGCTGAGCTCCGCAATAGAGACCGCCAAAAGAATGATGAGCCGCCGCGGCATTACACCTTCAGAGCAATACCTCAACATGTTGAGGGAAGTCTTTCAGATGACGGGGCCCAGCCGGACATCCCTTTTATAGCCCTAAAACAATCAATGATACCGTTATGGGACAGGCTTCGGTCATGAGAGCATTAACAGTAGCAGGCTCAGACTCGGGTGGTGGTGCCGGAATTCAAGCCGACCTAAAAACCTTCGCAGCCCACGGCGTCCACGGAATGTCTGCTATAACATGCATCACCGCCCAGAACACTGAAGCCGTTACCGCGATACAGCCCATCCCTGCAGAGATTGTCCGTGAGCAGATAAGGGTTGTCGTCGACGACATAGGGGTTGACGCGGTTAAAACAGGCATGCTGTTCAGCAGCGAAATAATCGAGGCCGTGGCAAACGAGCTTTCAAAGACATCTGCACCAATCGTCGTAGACCCTGTTGCGGTGGCGAAAAGCGGGGCACGGCTACTGCGGGAGGAGGCCGTGGAAGCATTGAGGAAAAAACTCCTACCTCTTTCAACCGTGGTTACGCCCAACATCAACGAGGCGTCACTTCTAGCCGGTATGGAGGTTGAGACGCTGGACGACATGGTGGAGGCCGCTGAAAAAATACACCTAATGGGAGCAAAGGCAGTCGTGGTGAAAGGGGGACACCTCAAAGGGCCGAAAAACGTCGACGTCCTCTACTACGCCGACAACATATACTACTTTGAGGCCGAGAAGGTACGCACTAAAAATACTCATGGCACAGGCTGTACCTTTGCATCAGCCATTGCAGCAAACCTTGCAAAAGGCTACAAGATTACGCAGGCAGTCCGAAATGCCCAGCGATTCGTTGTTGAATCGATCAAATGCGGGCTTCCGGTTGGTAGGGGTTTCGGCCCCGTTAACCCGTTAGGTAGACTCTACAGGCAGGCAGCTAGGATGGATGCCTTGGAGACCCTACGGGAGGCTTTGAGTATGCTTGAGAGGGTCGAGGGCTTTATAGATTTGATACCGGAGCTTGGCTCAAACCTAGCCATGGCTATTGAGGACGCCGGCGGACCTGCCGATGTGGCGGCTGTACCGGGGAGAATTGTCAAGGTTGGCTCAACGTTCAAACGGGTCTCAGAGCCGTGGTTTAACGCTTCAAGACATGTTGCCAACGCCATCCTCACGGTTATGAAACACGACCCCACCACAAGGGCCGCCGCCAACATCAAGTTCGACGATGAGGTCTTGAAGGCATGCGAGAAACTCGGGTTCTCCATATCAAGCTACGACCGCTCAAAGGAGCCTGAAGAGATTAAGAAAAGTGAGGGTATGACCATTCCATGGGGTGTTGAGCAGGCGGTTTCTGCCGCAGGCGGCGTTACAGACGTCATATACCACCGAGGAGACGTTGGAAAGGAGCCGATGGCTCTAGTCTTCGGACAGGACGCCAGAGAGGTGGTCAGAAAGATTGCACGCATAGCCAGCGTATATAGGGGTGATAAGGCTTGACCGCTAAGTTTGGTGTCTGCCTACCCAACTTCGGAAAACACCTATCCATCAAAGCAGTCACAACAGTCGCGGTGGAGGCGGAGGAGATGGGATATAGCTCCGTCTGGGCCACCGACCACCTAATTATTCCGCAAAAGTTCAGTTACCCATATGGAACAATTCTTGAGGCTTTGACAACTATGACGTTGGCCGCAAATGAGACAGAGGAGGTGAGCATAGGGTCCTCGGTCATCGTGCTGCCGATGCGTGAGCCGGTCTCGGTTGCCAAAGCCCTTGCAGCAATCGACATAATTAGCGGGGGCAGGGTGATCGCCGGCTTTGGAGCGGGATGGTGTGAAGGAGAGTTTGACAACCTAGGCCAAAACTTCCGGAACCGCGGCAGAAGGCTGGACGAGGCCATACAGCTTTTCAGAACCCTAATGAGAGGCGGGCAGGTAAATTTTAGTGGAAAATATTACAGAGTTCAGGAAGGCCTGTTTGAGCCAAAACCCGTTCAGACCGGCGGCCCCCCTGTATGGGTTGGCGGCAACTCCAAGGCGGCTTACAACAGGGCTGTTAGGCTCGGGGATGGATGGCATTTCACCGGTCTCTCCGTGGAGAAGGCTGCGAGCCTTCTGGAAACCACCAAGGTGAGAGAAGGTTTTACAGTCTCCGGCAGGTTCACAGTCGATCTCAGCGGGAAATCACCCAAGCTCACGCGGGCCGCCAGCGGCGAGGAAAGGGCCATACTGTCCGGGAAGCCCGATGAAGTCTCGGACATAATAGGCAAATACCTTGAGAAAGGCGTAACATATTTCGTACTCTATTTCGGCGACAAACCCGCTCAAGAATACGTTAAAGACATGCAGGTTTTCGCGCAAGACGTGATGTCAAGTTATACATAAATATTCTAACAGCCCTCACCATTTATGCAGCAGCTGACGGCTTTCCGCACCTCCTTAGCTGCAAATTTCTTGATAATTGCCACCATGGCTTTGGGAAGCTACGTGAGTAAGGTGGGGGCTGGAACAGCATGCCCCGACTGGCCCCTATGCCCCCTTGACCCGGACTACTTCATAGTCATCGAGTTCGCCCACAGAATAATTGCTTTCATAACGTTTCTCGTAGGGCTTGCAGCCTTCATAACTTCAAGGAGGGCCGGCATCGTGCTTGTCAAGAAAATTTCGTTAGCAGCCTTCACATCCCTAGTAGTCCAGGTCTTCATGGTCGGGGCCTTGGTCATCTTCACGGAGACGGCTGCCCTCCTTGTTGCGGCACACCAGGCTGTGGCCGCGACAGTGGCCTCCCTGTACGGAGCAAACACGGCTACGCTTTTCGTACATGTTGCAATAAGCAAAAATAGAGGCTCGGAGGCGATGGTAGCATGACTGATTTAACCGCCAAAGACTATGCAGTCCTCGCCTCAATTGTAGCGGCTCTCTTCGTATTCCTGCTCGTTGTGGGGAACTTTGGAAACCTGTTACAACCCTTCTCAGTTGAAGCGATAAAAATCAATTCTCTTTATCAGTTCATATACATTTCAGGCTCGGCTGTGGGTGCAATTTTCGGCGGCGTCTTGATATTCATAGTCTATAAGTTTAGGGAGAGGGGTGAGGGCTGATGGAGAGGTCTAGGATGGTTGAGATAGCCACAATAGTCGGCGCCACAGCACTCTTCGCTGTAATAGCTGTTTCTTCATGGGCCGTGTTAACCGATTTAGAGCAAGAACGCCCAGCCGACATAACAGTAAAGGTTATTGGACGACAGTTTGCGTGGCAGTTCATCTACCCGGACGGCACAACGGACGCGGTTCTACGGGTTAAGGCGGGGCAGACCGTAAGGCTTGAACTAATCTCCGAGGACGTAATACACAGCTTATACATCAACGACTTAGGCGTCAAAAAAGATGCCGTTCCAGGTAGGACAAACGTCCTATACATCACACCATTGGTTCCTGGAAAATACTTAATACAGTGTGCTGAATTCTGCGGCCAAGGACATTATTCGATGTATACGTGGCTGGAGGTGACGGCATGACAGTAACAGTTGAGAAGAAAGTAGGGCCGACCCCGTGGTACAAGAGCCTTTACAGAATACTGTCAACCACAAACCATGCCCACATAGGACTAATGTACATCGCGGCCTCCTACATATTCCTCGTTGTAGGCGGAATACTCGCCTTACTGATGAGGTTTGAGCTCGCAACACCTTCGGGCAACATCTTGACCGCCGACCTCTACTCACGTCTGTTCACCATCCACGGTACGTTGATGATTTTCTTCTGGGCCATGCCCGTCTTCGCCGGCTTCGGCAACTACCTGATACCAAAGATGATAGGAGCTCCCGACATGTATTACCCCAAGCTCAATGCTCTAAGCTTTTGGCTCTTCCTCTCTGGAGGCGTTCTGCTGATGGCAAGCTGGGCGAACATAGGCTGGACAGGATATGCAACGCTGTCCGTGATGACGCCTGAACCGGGCATAGACCTCTGGATACTCAGCCTACACGTGGCAGGCACCTCATCAATGGTTGGCGCCCTAAACTTCATAGTAACCACTTGGAGGTTGAGGAGGAGCGATATTGGACTTTGGCGTCTGCCGCTCTTCGTATGGTCCTGGCTGGCCACCGCGTTTATCATTATTTTCGCCGTGCCTGTAATAGCCTTCGGCCTAACCCTACTGCTACTCGACCGCAACCTTGGGACCGGGTTCTACCTACCAAGCCAAGGAGGGGACCCGATACTCTGGCAGCATCTATTTTGGTTCTTCGGACACCCTGAGGTCTACATCCTCGTCCTGCCCGCCATGGGGGTTGTCTCGGAAATCCTGCCTAGGCTTGTTAAGAAGCCAATAGTGGGCTACCGTATGATTGCTCTCTCAAGCGTCTTGATAGCTGTCCTCGGGTTTGGTGTGTGGGCACACCACATGTTTACAACAGGGCTTTCACCTTTAACCCTAATGCCCTTCGCTGTAATGTCGATGGCCGTGGCAATACCTTCAGGCATAAAGGTTGTGAACTGGGAGGCAACAATGTGGGGAGGCAGGATGAGGCTCAACACGCCTACTCTCTTCACCATCAGCTTCGTGGGCACGTTTATAGTCGGCGGTATAACTGGCGTCTTCCATACAGCGATACCTGTCGACTGGCACCTCCACGACACATACTGGGTTGTTGGGCACATGCACTTAATACTCTATGGCGCAATATCCCAAGCCGCCTTCGCCGGAACATACTACTACTACCCCTACCTCACTAAACGCATGTACAATGAAGCCCTCGGCAAGATACATTTCATAACATCCAACATTGGACAGTACCTAGTTTTCATATCAATGCTTATCGCCGGGCTGATGGGGATGCCTCGAAGATATTTCGGATATCAGGAACAATTCCAGGGACCCAACGTAGCCGCTACTGTGGGAGCATTCCTCATAGGCATCGGCACAGCCTTCTTCCTCCTCAACATTTTGCTGAGCTGGAAGTTTGGGCCAAAGGCAAGCGAAGACCCTTGGGAGAGCGTTAAGAACAACATGCCAGACTTCCTCGGTGAGCACTTGAACAAGCTCGACGCCATAAAGGCGAAGGCTGACGGGGGGACTACGGAGCATGGTTGAACATGCTCTGACGAACATAGATAACGCTGTAAAAAGATACCAGACCACGGCCGTCGTAGCAGCCATCCTTGTCCACTTCTTCATATTCGTCACAGCCATAATCGTGTTAGTGGTTCTCAAACAGCCGCTCCACGTATTCGTTATGACGCATGCAGTCCTACAGTTAGCGACTGTCCTAAACGCCCTCTTCGGCCACAGGCTTTACAGAAAATACCTAACAGCCAAAACATTGAAGCAAATCACGGTAGCTTAGCTCAGATATTTATTCCACCCCCACGGTTACGTGGTGACGGGCGTTTGGTATTCGAGCAGGTCTACCGCATAGTCAAACCAATGGTCGTGGCCATCCAGCACCTCTTCTCAACCCCCATAACCATCAAATACCCCTACGAAAAAATCGTAAACACGACGGGTGAAAACTATCGATACGACCCTAAAGCAGGTATCGCATACCCGGGGTTCAAGGGCCGACACGTCCTCTATCTCGACAAATGCACGGGATGCAGCCTATGTGACATAGCCTGCCAAAACATAGCCGAGGCCATCATAATGGTCTACGGCTTTAACATAACCCTACAGCTCAACAAGGTTTTTGTCGAGGACTTCAAAAAAGGGGAGAAGGAGGCGGTTATGTTTGTTGAGAGGCTTACCGACAGCCTCTTCTCATCGCCGGAAACCCGTAGAGTAAACTCTCACCCAACCCACCCCGTTGCTTGGAGCGATTTCCGGGCCGTTAAACAGGTCGGGGAAGGGTTTGAGTGGAGGCTAAACATCGAGCCTGTCTACGCATACAGGTCCGAGGCCATCCTTGAAAGCTATTTCGAAGATTTCCTTGAGTGGGCTTCAGGTAACGGCTGGTCGGACGAGGTCGTTGAAATACAGGGCGCGGATAAAGAAGACGAATACCATAGGCTGACGAAAGACGGATATCAAATAACTCTCGCAATCACAAAAATAGATGAAAAGCTCGCCCACAACAAAAAATCATACTTCCCCGCGGTGGACTACAGCAGGTGTGTGTTCTGCGGCTTCTGCGTCGACGCATGTCCATTCTACGCCCTTGAGATGAGCCCTGAGTATGAGCTCTCAGCCATGGACAGAAAATCACTCCTATACACACCGAAGATGCTGGCAAGGCCTAGCGCTGCAGCTCCGCCGGCTGAGACAGGGTGGCTTGACAGGCTTATTATGGTTCTGAGGGGTTGGTGATGGCGCACGAGCTATCACCTAAGGAGAGGCCTGAACTCGTCAGCCTACACCAACAGCTGAGAGCGTTGATAAACGCTCTTCGCCGCTTCGTCGATGAAGAAGACTATAAACACCTAGAGGAGGCCAGCCGTATTCATGAATCCATAAAGAGTAACAAACACTACGGGCTGCTGTCTGGGCGCGTCGACCTGGAGAATAACCTGAAATCCATGGCCGCTACGGTCGCGTCCGCCGGCGGAAAACTCGACGACCTCACCCACGGCCGACTTCTCGACCAAGCAGTCTACACAATAGTCCGGGCCAACATTGCTACGACTGGTCTGGAGTTCAAGCTTAAGAGAATGAGGAAAGGTTAGGACAGAAGGGTTGGCAGGTATATTGAGAGACTGACTAGGAAGAGGTTTATGAGGGCCAGGGGTATTAGCAGACGCCAGCCGAGGTCGAGTATCTTTCTCATGGTAATCCTTGGGTAAACACCTCTGAAAAGCAGTACGATGGTGAGCAACGCCAAAAATTTCACAAAAACCCAGAACGGTTGAGCAATTGTCTCAGGTAGCCCCGGGAGGGGCGGGCCATGCCATCCGCCTAGGTAGAAGAGCACTGTGAGGAAGATGAGGGCGTCGAGCTTGGTGTACATGGCCAGCTGAATCGTCAGGAAACCTACCGAGCCGTACTCAACCATCCACCCCTCAACAAGCTCCTGCTCCGCCGTCGGAAGGTCGAACGGAATCCTCTCAGCCTCAGAAACCGCGGCTATGAAGAAGACCAGAAACCCAAGTATCTGGGTGACTATGAACGGCACAGCAGCCTGGGCATTAACGACATCCACTATGTCAAAAGACCTCGCCGCGATAATCACTCCTGTGAGGGCTAGGAATAGAGGTATTTCGTAGGCGAATATCTGGAAGGCGAACCTTATCATCCCTATGAAGCTGTACTTGCTACCAGCAGCCCATCCAGCCACAATCAAAGGTATCGGTGACACAGCCACCAGCACAAAAACAAGGAGAACCCCTATGTCCGACCTGTATATAACCCAGTATTCGTTAAAGGGAATGAATGCGAAAGTCATGGCCGCGAGAAAGAGGGCGGCCATCGGCATAGTCACAAACAGTTTACGGCGGGCCCGTGCCGGAATGATGTATTCCTTGGAGAGAAACTTAACGGCGTCGGCGACAACCTGAAGCCACCCCCCATACTTCCCCACATGGAAGGGCCCTATTCTGAGCATGACACGGGCCAAAAGCTTCCTCTCATACCAGACGGAAAGAATACCCAGAACAGCTACAAATGTCGCGCCCGGAAATATGGCGGCCTTTACAAAGGGCTCGCTTGCAACAAAGCGTATGAGCTGGTCCAGCGGCGGAGGCACAGCTACAACCATGGCTTCACAACCTCTGCGGCAACTCCTTCAGACTAAAGGCCGCGTATATCGAAGAGGCGCTCAACACAGCCAGAAGTAAGACAACATTAAACGACGACTCCGGGCTGTCTATAACTGAGACAGCTGAAAGAAACACGACAATCGATATAACCGCGTAGGCGATGTAGATTAAAGCATAGGGGAAGTATTCGACGGGAAACGAGGACTCGGTCCACTCAAAGGGGACTTGACCGCTCTCGAACGACAGCTTCTTCCTCCTGCCAGACCTACCTGAGGCGAGAAGCTTGTTAGCCAGCAGAAGTATTAACGGAAGCGCGGCGCTTAGAACTGCGTAGTAGATTAAAGCATCCGTCTGGGCCATCACACGTTGTTGTCGTGGCGGATATTTAAATCTGGGTTTACCCTAACTCGGTGTTTACCAACATCGTTCCTTTTGTGAAGTATTGAGGCAGCTCCTCCACCTTAACCCTAGTCTGCTGCATCGTGTCCCTATCCCTCACCGTGACCGTACCGTCCTCGAGGGTCTGGTAGTCCACGGTTACGCAGAAAGGTGTGCCTATCTCATCCTGCCTCCTGTAGCGCCTGCCGATGCTGCCGCTTTCGTCGTAGAAAACGTCGAACGATGTCTTCAGGGAGTTGTAGATTTTCAGGGCAGGTTCAACCAGCTCCTTTCGGCTTACCAGCGGGAAGACAGCGGCCGTGTACGGTGCGAGGAATGGGTGAATCTTCAGAACCGCCCTACCTCCTTCGACACGGTAACCCAGCTCCAGAAGAGCCAGGATGCTCCTGTCCACGCCCATAGAGAGCTCAAAGACATGTGGTATAAAGGACCGACCGTCCTCGACGACCCGTAAATTAACCCCACTGACCCGTGAATGGCCTCCGAGGTCGTAGTCTGTTCGGTTATTGCATGCTACAAGCTCGACCCAGCCCTCCTCCGTCTTTACCTCAAGGTCCCATGCCTCCGCCGCGTAAAAGGCCTTCTCATCCTCCCCAAGCCTTCTAAACCTCAGGGCCTCGCGGGGAATTCCCAACGATACGTAGAAGCTCTGCGCCAGGGCAAGGTAGTATGCGGCCAGCCAGCTAGAGACCAAACCATTCTCAACAGCCTCCCAGCATGGCACGGGTTTCACAACACCATCCACCTCCATGTTCAAAGCATAGTCCCTTACATACGCAGCCTTTGGCAGGTCATTAGCCCTGTGTGGATCATAGAATACTTCAACCTCAGCCTGCGTAAACTCCCTTAACCGTATGAGAGACTGCCTCGGTGAGACCTCGTTTCTAAAGCTCTTCCCTACCTGGGCAACAGCGATAGGTAGGTGGCGGCGCGATATCTTGTATAGGCGTAGAAAGTCGACGAAAATGTTTTGACATGTCTCCGGCCTTAAATAGGCCTCCTCGCCCGCGGCGCCTACGGCGACCTTGAACATCATGTTGAATAGGTAAACTTTCCCAAGCTCTCCGCCGCAGAGTGGACATCTAACCCCCTTTTCCCTCACCAGCCTGTCTATCGCTTCAGGCGGAGTCCTTTCAGGAACCCTTACACCCAGCAATTCCTCTAGAAGCCTGTCAATCCTGTGGATTGCGTTGCATGATAAACATCTGCTCACAGGGTCAGCAAAGGTGTCGAGGTGTCCTGAGGCGACGAAGACGTCGCGGGGAAGTATCTGGGAGCCGTCTATGAGCACCATCTCGTCATATCTAACCATAAGCCTATGCCATGCCTGAATATACTTCTGTCTAAGGAGGGCGCCTAAGTGCCCATAGTCCCAGAACCCTGCAGGGGTGTTTGAGTATATCTCCGCTGAAGGAAAGAAAAAACCCTTCTCCAATCCAAGTTTAACCACCTCCTCCAGACCCATGTAACAACCACCATCAACCCACTACTGCGCGGTTGCAGTTGGGACACGTCCCGTTTATGTTTACGTAGGTCTCGACACAGCCTGAATGGAAAACCACACCACACGAGCTGCATTTGAGGGCGTTCTCAGCTGTGACATTAGTATAGCATATTGGACATATCACACCTTCATCGACGGAATCGGGGACGACCATCGATGTCTCCTCAACCTGCGTCTCCGTGGAAGACCAGGAAGGCTGGTAACCTGTGTAGGGGATCTCAATCCTCTTAGGCCTTGTCACTAGAGAGACGGCCCCCAAACCTATGACGACAACGGCGGATAAGACCGCACCGAAGAATCCTATCTCCGGCGACCCTCCAACCCCAAGGTTTGGGATGCTTACGAACGTCATATATAGAGGTGAGATTAATCCCAGCAATCCACCTAAAAGCGCCAGGGATGTAAGGGTTATCCTGACCACATTTACCTTCGTGGAGAATGAGGCTGCAAGAAGAGATATGCCTGCTAGCACACCTCCAGCCACCGATAGGAACAGGGTTATGGGCATAATGTATCCTGTCAGTACGCTGGTAGAAACCGTGTCGGACTTTATGACATACCATGGTAGAAGCAAAGTCAGTATATGGAGGCTTCCGGCCAGCGCTAAAACGGCCCCCAGCTTGAAGAACCTTATCAACAACTGCTGCTCCGAGACTGTCATCTCTCCCCACCACGACTGCACCACCACCTTATAAAAGTCATTATTTCAGAGCTGCGTGGGAGATGTTCAGGTTTTCTGTATGCGGTAGGGTTTATAACCATCCGTTATAACTGATAACCAGCCATGGGTCTTCTCTCCAAAAAACCCGACCAAGTTGCGGACTTGAGGAAGGAGATTGCGGCTCTCAGGGTCCAGTTGATGGAGAAGATGGAGGAGAGAATTACTCTTTTGGAGGAGGCTTTGGCCAAGCTTAAGGAAGATGTAAGACTCATACTGGAGCAGTTTTCCAACCCGGCCAGGATTTCGGCCGAGCTTCAGAACATCGTCGAGAAGGGACAGGTACTCAACGAGGTTATTGACGCCATAACCGGGTTAAACAGCGAGCTCAGGACTCTGAGGGACGGGCTCCACGAGACCCTGGACATTCTAAGCAGCGAAAGAGAGGCCCTCATAAGGGAGGCCCAACGCTATAAGAGCGAGAAGGATGGACTTGCAAAGCTGAGGGAGGAGGTAATCCGGTGGAGGACAGAGCTGGAGCAGAAGGAGCGGCAGATAAATGAGGCTCAGGAGACTTTGAAGGATTTGATGAGGAAAAAGGAAAGCCTTGAGGAGGAGGTCAGGGTTCTTACGGAAAAATATCTAACTGCCTTTGAAGACGCTCAGAAGAAACTTGAGCAGTTCGGCAGGGAGATGGATAAGATGTTCAAGCTTAGGGAGATTAGGATGGAGAGGTTGATTAGGCGGGAGAAGGAGCTTGAGGACAGGCTGTCTATACTTGAAAGCAGCAAGGCCGAGGCGGAGAAACTTCTCGAAGATGCGCGTAAGCTTAAGGATGAAGTGGCCAAGCTTGAGGCATACAGGGATTCCTTGAGCCAGGAGGTTCATGCATTGGAGAAGAGGCGGGCGGAGCTAAACGAGCTGATGACGGAGATTAGGAGGGCCTTCCTAACCTCATAGCTTGAGGGCTTTCTTAATCTGGGCCACAGTTGCAGAGAGCTCCCCCAAAGCATTCAAGACCTCCCGCATGTCATCCGACATGATAGTCAGCTGGTCCTCTATCGTTTTCAACCTGTTCTCCAAGTTTTCGGGAACACCCTCACCTGTCTTCACCTTCTCGATTGTTTTCTTCAACTCATCGAGTTCGTTGTATATATCTACCATAAGCTCCGCCAACTGTTTAACACCCTCAAACCTTGCGACGGGCCCTTTAGGTGTCTCCAAATAGCCTAACTCAACAACCTTCTCATTACCCTCTGACATCTAGCTACACCTCCGCGACAACCCTCCTGCATAACGGGCAGGTCTTCCTGATATGCAGCCAGTCGTCCCAGCATGATGCATGGCCCATAACGTTGCAGTGAGGACATGAATAGGTTCTGGCTCCCTCCATCTCCAGCCCGCAGATAACACAGTTTTCGGTCTTCGGCTTTGGTGCCTCCTCCTCTTCGAAGGGGTTCCAAAAACCTGTGTTAACCTCTTTCACTACGAGCCTCAACCAACCTCACCTTCACCAAGAGTGGTTCAGCCCTCCTAGTCGTGTGCACGTAAAGTGTTGCACCGTCCCTAATCCCCACCTCCGCCAACGTTTTTTCGTCATCGAGAAGGCGCGGCCCTATCTGTATCTGGGCGTCTGGGAATAGAAACCTGTTTGCTATCCTCTCCTTCAAGTCGGTCACAGTTTCATCCGCAGCCACCTCAACCTCAACCGGGCTGTCCTCCCCCAGACCGCATACGTGGCACAACATGTTCCTGTCCAGCCTAACCCGCGTAAGCCGCCCGTTCAACCCGTCGTAGACATATAGACCACTAAACGGCCTTCCTAGAGAGCCGTTATGCAACAGCCTAACAACTTCGAAAGCCCCCAACCCAGCTACTGTCGCGGAGATACTTTGTAGGGCTGGCATCTTGGGGTTTAACAGGTTGCGTATAGTTTGAAGCGTCTCCAAAGCGTAATTGCTGAGCTTTTCAACAACGTGTTGTGGGGCGTATTTAATATCGTATATTGTTTTAATGTTGTTCTTGAAGAACTCCTCAGCTATCTTAATTTCTATCTCAACCCCCTTCTCCCCCAGCTCTTTCATCAAGTCTTCGGGCCTTCTCCGACGCAGTGAGCATTCAGCCGCTTGGATGTCTACCGGTATCAATGTGTCGCTGTGGCATTCTATGCATGAGGTCTTGCGAGGTACTACAACTTGGATGTTTCCATAATAGCCGTCAACCGCTATGTCAACCAAAAGCCTTTTGGCGAGGACGGAGACCGAGTTAACCCAACGCCTAGTCGGCCAGTTGTCGACACAGCTTACGATTACGTCCGCTTTTGAGAAAACCTCGGTAGGTAGCTGACGTATGTCCCGATGAATTCCGGCAACCCTCACATGCGGGTTCATCTTCCTAACTCTTTCTTCGGCGACCGCGACCTTAGGTTTTCCTATGTCATCGTCTGTGTAAAGCATCTGACGGCTTAGGTTCGAAAGCTCCACCACGTCATAGTCTACCAAGAGAAGCTCTCCGACACCCATTAAGGCCAGGTTTTTAGCAACCTCACATCCTAAGGCTCCGACACCAGCGACCAGAACCTTGGAAGATGACACGCGGTACTGGTCCCAGCCTTCAAGTCGGAGCTGTCTATCATACCTCTCAAGGGCCGGTTTTTCACCCAACTAAAAACCCTTCCACCTACCTTGCTTAAAGGCCTTTTCCGGTGTCGCGTACTCTTCCACAAACTGTCTCACTCTAGCGGTGAATAGGTCTGGCCTATTTTTGTACTCGAAAGCGGCCACGGGGTTAAGAGGGTCCTCCGGGTTAGGATTATTCAGGAGGCTTCTAAGAGACTCTATTACTGCCACCAGCCTAAGCGACGGCGACCAATGTTCTTTGAAGGTTGACTCGCAGACGCGGGCGGGCACTGTGTCGGAGAAGTTCGGATGCCAGATACGTGTGTGCCATATAACCTCAGGAGGATAGTAAGGATATGAGCGTGGAAGTATAATCTCAACCCTGAAATACCCGCCCTCATACAGGCCTGAGCCAACAATCACCCCGTCGTAGTGGGTGAGGTCTCCGTCAACCGGGTTGAAGGTGGGCTCATGCTCCTGCATCAAAGAGTATTCAAGTGCCAGACGCTTATACCAGAGCGTCTCAGGCAGTTCAGCGTATTCGGCTTCCACACCCCCCCACCGTCCTAGTTATGAGGACAAATTTGTCACCATCCGAGGCCCCTATGCTCTGAAGCGTCTCGGTATCCTTTAACGCCCTCCCCTTGTACGTGAGCCTCGTGGTGTCGGGGGGAAGTTTCTTGATCGCGCAAACCTTGGTTCTCACCGCACCTATTGTCGCGTTTGGTGAAACCTCAAGCTCCAAAGGTGTTCCGCCTCCAACGGCTGGGACTATCTTTATCTTCATTCTACAGCCCTTCTAAATCCATGCGTATATAAGGTTTAGCTCTGGATAGTTTCTCGAAAACACCTTCAGACATCCTTCGGTATTATTCAAATAACCAGTAGAGACATTTTTAATAGCATCCACATACACATGGGAGTTAATGCGCGTAAGGGTCTACCCTCTTGCTTTGGGCAAAATTGTGAAACATGCCACGGCAACCCTGCATAAGGAGGTTGCGGGCCTTCTTATAGGCAAGTCATCGGGACAGTACCTTGAGATATGGGATGCCGTGACAGGTGAGCAGTATGGGACGCCTGCCTATGTGCAATTGGATGAAACGGTTATGGCTAGGGTGGCGGAGGAGCTCAGCCAATCAAACAAAGGCCTATACATAGTCGGCTGGTACCACAGCCATCCAGGGCTTGACGTCTTCCTTTCCCCCACCGACATCGACACGCAGAGAAGATACCAGACCATGTACCCTAAGGCCGTGGCCTTGGTGGTGGACCCCGTCGAATACGCTAAAACGCACAGGATTTCCAGCCTCAAGTTTAAGGTCTTCCACATATCGAAGGACAATAAGGTGGTTTCTTTACCTGTGTCAATAGGGGTTCACAGAGGTAAGCTCTTGGAAAGCACGCTACACGCCCTCAGCACCTTCGACATACGCCAACTCCTGGCCGAAGCCAACGGTAGGACTGGGGACAACAACCCAGCCGTACTAAGGGAAGGCCTTCTGGAAAAGGCTAAAAAGCTGTTGGGTAAATGAGTCTGCAGAACCGTAGGTGGCTACTTTGCCGAAGAAAATAATTCTCAAAATAAAGCAACCCGGACAGCAGGAGCAGCCGGAGGTAGAGGCCCTCCCACCCCAGGGTGGGCAGGAGCCGGGGCCCGTTGTGGGCGGGGTTGTTGAACAACCGACTGCCGAAAAGCCGCCTGCCCAACCGCCGGCAGAGCCGGTTGACGAAACCATAGGCGAGGCTATGTTGAGGTATGAGGAGTTAATGAATGAGGTTGAGCACATTAAACAGCTTGACAGAAATTTTATGCTTTACTGCATTAAGATGGAGGAGCTGCGGCCCCAGCTCATTAGGAGTATTTTGTCCAGGCTGGCTGAGAAGAGGAACGCCCTCTTAAACAAGGTTGAGTCCGTATTGGAGAAGCTTAGGGAGGCACGGGACACCATAGGTTCCAAGTTCGCGGAAACGGAGGAGGAGCTGATATGGGCCAGCATCGAGTTGAATGCCATGCAGCTTGAGCGGGCGAAAGCGGGTGATAGGGATGTTGGGCTTAAGGAGGAGCTTGAGGCCCGTATCCCTGAGCTTAGAAAGAAGCTGACAACTCTCAGAAACAGGCTTAAAAGCATCGAGGAAACTCTGAGACGGGTGAGTGAGCTGCCTACTAACTTGGTTGAGCTGACCAGTAGCAAGGAAGAGGCGGAGAAGCTGTTCGAGGACGCTAAGAAACGCCTCATGCTAACGCATGGCGCTAGGGCCGAGGCTGTTTTAAGGGCTGAAATAGAGAGAATCGCACAACAGGAGTCGATTCCAAGGGACTACGCGGTTCTTCTCTTTTGGAAATCATTAACTAGATAACTGGCCTAAACTTTATTCCATACGCTATAAGCCTCGAGTCTCCTTCCGCCCTCAGCCTTCTGACAACGGCCTCCACAACCATTCCGGGGGTAAGGTTTTCTGGGTCGCAGTCAGTCATCTGCCCCGTCAAGTATGTCCCGTCATCCATCTGGACAAGCCCGACGATGAAGGGTGCGGCGTGCTCAAACCCGTGTTGAGCCTGTGTAACAACAGTGAAATGTACCAGCCTACCCCTTTCAGGGAGTCTGTCCTTAACAAGTTTTTTTGAGCCGCATTTCCTGCAGACGAGGTGGTTTAGGGGTTGGAAGTGGCCGCACGAGTCGCATCTCAGACCCTCAAGCCTGTAGATGAATGGCTTCAACCTCCACACTGACGGAGGACTCAACAAACCCCCTGTCATCTAACCGCCTCCAGAACAGCGACCCCTGCATAAGCCCCGAGACCGGCCACAGACTGGACGAGCCCAACCTCGGCCCTGTCGGCCTGATTCTTACCGGCCCTGTCTGTAAGCTGAAACATCGACTCGACGACAGCGTAGATGCCTGAGGCCCCCACAGGGTTCCCCCGACCCTTCAACCCGCCGAAAGTGTTGACCGGCAGCCCACCCGACAGTCCAAAGTATCCTTTCCGCGCAAGATTGGGCCCGGTCCCTCGCTCCGCCAAGCCTAGGGCCTCGATGGAGAGGGGGGCCATTATGCTGTAGGCGTCATGCAGCTCAGCGAAATCGATGTCTGTCCGTTTACGGCCAGCCATTTCCAGAGCCCTTAAGCTGGCGTAGGTTATGCTGCGCATCTCAAGAGGGTCCTCCCTGTCAAAAGGCGTGGTCAAATCGTTGGCGAACCCCAGCCCCGTAAGAAGACATTTTGGCGCATCAAGTTTTCTGGCAAGCTCCTCCGATGCAACAACAAGTGCAGCGGCCCCGTCGGCGGGAGCTGTTGTCTCAAGCCTGTGCAACGGCTCCGCGACGTAGGGAGACTTTAACACGGTGTCTAGGCTTAGCTTGAACGGATACTGCGCATGGGGCGCCGTCGAAGCATGTTCATGTGCCAAGACAGTGAAGTATGCTATCTCCTCCTGACTAACCCTATACCTTTTCAGATACTCTTTGTAGAGCAGTGCGGCCTCTGCCAGCTGGCTTACCCCCAGCATGCCGACGTATTCAGCCCTCTCCTCCATTGTGGCAAGCGACGTCATCTCCTCAGCTGTTACATCGGAAAGCTTTTCAGCCCCAACCACTAACGCTGCCCTAGCCAGCCCAGCATTTACAGCCGCTACGGCTGACATAAGTGCTGAAAGCCCTGAGACACCACCTGCCTCAACCCTGGAAACCGCAACACCCTTAAGCCCAAGCTCTTCAGCAATAAGCGAGCCAAGGTTAGCCTGTTCATGCAACAACTCACCGTACACATTGGCGACATAAACCGCGTCAACCGCCGAAAGCCCAGCCGACTCGACGGCATTTACCCCGGCCTCTGCCATGAGGTTTGAGAGGGTTTTGTCCCAATGTTCGTCCACCTTGGTCAGGACACCGCCGACGAGAAAGGCCCTCATCCCTCACACCCTAATCTTATCCCGGTATCGCAGATATATTGAGTAATCTATCTCCTTTCGCCGGTTAAGCATCGCCTTAAAGGTTGGGGCCCTGTTACGTTTTTCCTCAACCCCGTCGCACACGGTGAGGACGAATGAGTCGCTTCCCGCACCCGACCCGTATGAGGTCAGTAAAATCCTCTGTCCCGGCTTGGCCTCGTCCAACACCTTAGCCAGACCCAGCATCGAGCAGGCTGCGTATGTGTTGCCAACAACATCCGAGACGATACCAGGGGTTACTTTTGAGAGCGGTATGTTCAAAACCTTGGCCACGGTTAACGGGAATTTGACGTTGGGTTGGTGGAAGACAAAGTAGTCGATGTCCTCGACCCGGTAGCCGTTCTCATCCATCAAAGCCTTCAGCGCCGATATTGTGTGGTGGAAGTAGGCGGGTTCGCCCGTGAATCTTGAGGCATGCATGGGGTATCTCTCGTAACTGCGCCTCCAAAAGTCAGGCGTGTCTGTTACAAAGGATACGGCGTATTCAAATTTGGCGATGGAGTCTGGGGAGTTGCGGCCAACGAGGATGGCCGCGGCCCCGCTTGCCGCTGTATATTCCAGAGCGTCACCAGGCCTGCCTTGTGCTGTGTCAGACCCTATGGCAAGCCCGTAGTCAATCCTACCGGCGTCGACAAGGGCCGTAACCATCTGGAGGGCCTCGGTCCCTGCCTTGCAGGCAAACTCAAAGTCCGCGGACGTGGTGTTCCGTGATAGGCCCAGCATTTCGGCGACAAGTGTACCGCTGGGTTTAACTGCGTAGGGCTTGGACTCTGTCCCCACATGGACCGCGGATACGGCAGACGGGTCTATGCCCGCTCTTTTGAGAGCGTAACGCGCCGCCTCAACCGCCATAGTGACTGTGTCCTCGTCCAAGCCCGCGACAGCCTTCTCCTTAACCGGTAGCTCCGAGCTACCCCTCCCCCAAACTTTGGCGAGCTCCTCCCCCCGAAGCCTGTATCTAGGAAAATAACATCCATAGCCCTGTACAGCCGCGTTCTTCACAGCGGGCATGGCGGATGTTTTACGCCGCTGTATTAAAAGTCTTTTGCATATTACCTTTTCGACACTTGACTAAACACAGGTTATTAAAATAAAAGCATCCCATGCAATCATTAGGATGGCATGCGCCGAGAGATCGATGAAAAAGACCAGAGAATTCTAGAGGAGCTTGTGGAGGATGCTAGCCAGACCATCACAGAATTGGCGGCGAAGCTTAAGATGCCGCGCACAACCCTCCAGGAGAGAATCAAGAGGCTTAAACAGCTGGGTGTGATCAAAAAGTTCACCGTCCAGCTTGACTACAGTAAACTAGGCAAACCAGCCACAGCATTCGTTCTTGTCTCATTCCAGCAGGGGGCTGTCTCTCAGAAGAAGCTCGCACAGGAGATCGCCAAGCTTCCCGAAGTTGTTGAGGCCCATCTCATCACAGGGGAGTGGGACATACTTGTGAAGGTGAGGACTGACTCGATGCAGTCGGTCGGCTCGCTGGTTGTGGACAAGCTTCGGATGATGGAGGGTGTTGGGAAAACGATGACATGCGTCTCCTTTTCAGCAGTTAAAGAATCGGCCTGAAAAGAGCATGAAGAAACTGACCGGCGTAAAAGCGCTCGTAATCGACCTTGACGGATGCATCTATGTGGGCAATACTCCGATTAACGGTGCGGCTGAGGCGGTTAGGAAGCTTAGGACGATGGGGGTTAAGCTGATGTTTCTGACCAACAACTCAACACTTACAAGAGAACATTACAGTGCGAAGCTAGGTGCTATGGGGATAGAGGCGTCCCCCGACGAGATACTGACCTCGGGGGTCGCGGCGGCACGGTACATATCTAGGAAATGCCCGGGGGCAAAGGTCTTACCCGTGGCTGAGGAGGGCTTTACACGGGAGGCAGAAGCATTAGGGCTGGTGATGCTTCCCACAGATATGTGGAGGGAGGCCGAATACGTCGTGGTAGGGCTGGACAGGAGGCTTAGCTACGAGAAGCTGGCGAAGGCCTCGCTGGCCGTGGCGGCGGGCGCCTCCTTTGTAGCCACAAACCTCGACCACGTTTACCCTAGCGAGGAGGGCTTTCTACCCGGCGCGGGCTCAATAGCGGCGTTGATTATGACTGCTACAGGCGTTAAGCCATACTCAGTCGGCAAACCTGAGAAAGAAATCACTACACAGGCCTTAGAGGCGCTCGGGCTATCTAGTGAGAGTGTTGTGTTTGTAGGCGATAGGGTTGACACTGATGTGATGGCCGCGAAGACGGTGGGCTGCAGAAGCATATTGGTGAAGACGGGTGCCTTCAAGCTGTTTGAAGACCGCACCGGTGAAGCGGACCTAGTCGTCGACAGCATAGCAGACATACCCCTCTATATCTCCACCGTGTAAATTTTTATGCAACCAAGGCAGTTATAGTTTGATGCAGGCAATTAAAGTAAGTGAAATTATGTCAAGAAAGCTTGTCACAGCCTCTGAGAACGAGACATTATCCGTTGCCGCTGAGAGGATGCTTCAGTCTAAAACAAGCAGCGTCCTCGTATTATCCGACGGAAAGCCGGTCGGCATAGTTACTGAGAAGGATTTTGTGAAGTTTTTCGCCTTTAAAGTGCCTTACGACGAGCCTCTAAAAAACCACATGTCACGGAATTTGGTGACTGTGGACGAGGACACATCGGTAAACGATGCACGCAACATATTAGTAACACATCGCATAAGACACCTACCTGTTGTGAACAAGAATGGGGAGGCGGTCGGGATGATTACGGTCAGGGACATTTTGGAATCGGTGCAGACACTGTTTTAAACCGGCTCAGATACCCCAGAGAAACTCACAGCTCGTCTAAGAGTCCGTCATCATCGCCGGATTCGATTCACACTGGCCTGTTATAGCTTTAGCGTCGGCTAAAGTTTTCCCTCAACCTTGAAAAGCCTTTCGGAGAGCCGTCTGTTTTCCTCCCTGACCTTCTCCAACTCCTCCCTCAAGAGCTTGTATTCAACACCCCTCTCCAAATGGTCCCTTATCTTCTTCGCAACCTCGCGGGCCGAACGCCTCACCCTCTCGTTGAGGTCACGCTCAGCCATTTTATCCAAGACCGGTAAAAGCTTCGGGTCCAGCAGCTCTCGTGCGGCCGCGACAACGGCGTGCCTAACCCTCTCATTACTGTCTTCCGAGAGCTTTGTAAGCTGGGTTATAACCTCAGGCCTCCCCGGATACTTCGCCAGCCCCACCGTCGCGGCAACCCTAACCGGGGTAGGATGCCGCGGCCCCACCATCTCAGATAAGATTTGCAACGCTTCATCGAACCCTGTCTCCGCCAGCCCCGTGACAGCGCCCGCCGGGATGACATGGGCGTGCGACGGATAGGTTAGAGCGCGTTTCAGCACATCCAATGTTTCACGTATCTTTAGGCGGCCGAGGCTTATGCATGCAGACTGCCTTACGTAGTATGATTCGCGTTTGTCATCCACCACGGCGGCAAGCCTGTCAGCCACAGATGTATCGGATTCAAAAGCCCCCAACGCCTCAACAACACCCCTCCGCACCTTCGGATGCCCCACCTTATCCAGACACCGTAGAAGAGCCTTGCATGCCTCCGGACTCTTAATTTCACCCAAAGCCTTAGCGGCCTGGTAGGCAACCCCCCAGAAGGGGTCGTTTAGGACGACGCTCTCCAAGGCCTCGACGGCCCGTAACCCCCCATGCCTTCCAAGAGCCTTTGCGGCATCAATCCTGCACAGAATATGTGGACAACGTTTGACGGCCTGGATACATTCCTCCACCGGCCTATCGACATCCAGGGACCTGATGATTTTCATCTCTGGGTCAACGCAGACATGCCAAGGCCTCTCCCCAAGCTTTACCGAAAGCGTGGTCTCCCGCTCCTCGAGTGAGACGGTCCTGCATGTGGTTTCTCTACCCGTGTGTATGTGGACGTCTATCTTTAGGGAGTAGGTTTGCGGCGAGTCCTCGCCTTGGGTTTGTTTAACAGACAGCCTTAACTCGGAGCTGTCCTCATCCCATTTATAGGAGACCTTTAGCGCTGGATGTCCAGCCGAGTAAACAAGCTGGTCGAAGACATGTTCGAGAAACATTCCAGAGCTCTGCTCGAGAGACCGCCTCAAATCCTCTGTGTCTGCTGTGGCGAAGGCATGTGTCTGGAGAAAGTTTTTCAAGGCCTTTCTGAACGCCTCATCACCGACAATGTTTCTAATGGTGTGTAGAACTAGGCCTCCCTTTGGGTATGCATGCCTGTCAAACAGCTCCTCAGGATAACGGTAAAGCCTTGTGACAATCGGCCTAGAGTATCTCTTCTGGTATTCGTCTAGGTAGGATGTGAGGTCGTTGTATAGCTCGTAGAGGAACTCCTCAGCGCCCTTGTCGTTTAGTAGGTAGAGGTTTTCCAGGTATGTGGCGAAGGATTCGTTAAGCCAGATATGTGACCAGTCCCTGCATGTTACGAGGTCGCCGAACCACTGGTGTGCAAGCTCGTGGGCTACAAGGGGGTCGCTTGAGAAATCCATGTGTGCGTGGTCGTCGTGGAGGGTCAGCTCTGTGAGGGTGGCGGCCGTCGTGTTCTCCATCCCGCCGACCACGAATTCAGGCACGCAAACCTGTCTGTAAACCTTGAAGGGATACGGATAATCCAGGAAGCTGGCGAAAAACCTCAACATATCCCCTGTCTTGGAGAAGCTATTCTTCACGTAATCCTTCATACCCTTGGGGACTATGTACTCTAACCTAACGCCGTCGACGACCTCGTCAACCCTGTCGAATAAACCCACCACAAAGCTAACCAGATACGCCGTATGTGGTTTGTCCATAACCCAGTGCCACTGTCTGCGGCCATCCCCTAGGTCTCTAACCTCGACAAGCTCCCCGTTGGAGACGGTCTCAAGCCCTTCGGGCACGGTTATCAAGAGCTCGGTTGTGAACTTCATGTTGGGGTAGTCATAGACGGGCATCCAGTGTCTATGGTATTCCGGCTCTCCATGGCTCCAGACGAATGGCTGCCTGTCCGGGTGGTGTTTATCGGGCAGGATGAAGAAAAGACCTGTCCGGGGCCATGCCTTGTAGGAGACCTTCACGACATGCCTGCCGGGCTGTGGTAGAATAAGTGAGAGAACACTGCCGTCATAACTGTATCTACAGTTTTCCACGGAGGTTATCGTGAAGTCGACGGCGTCTAGGTATGCTTTTCCGTCCGAGGTGTTCAGGGTTATTGTGGCGGTACCCTCAATACTTTTTTCCTCCAGGTTCAAGCTGAACTCAAGCCTGTAATGCTCTATCTTGAAAAAGGTCTGGCGCGGATAGCGCGGCCTGTAGTCCGGGAAAACGAAATCCCTCCCCAGATAGATTTGAGGCCTCAACTCAGTCGCCTTCCTTCGAGACTGACTATAAAATTTTTAACAACCGTCATCAAAAGCTGCGGCGGATGCAGGTGGATGAGCAGGTTAGGGCGGCCGTGAAGAAGTTTCTCGAATCAAAGTACGGAGCTTTGGAGATTGAGTACACCCGTGTATATGACCGCGACGGGGAGGTTGAGGTGTCGGGTTCCTTTAAAAGGGGGGGCGAAAGCCGTGTTAGGAGGTTTACGGTCCTGCTGGACAGCAAGACCTTAAATGTCAAGGCTTTCGGTGCACGGTAGGGATGTCGGAGGAAGCTGAAGAAGTCAAGGCTGAAATTTATGGGAAGCTTGAGAGCCTTTACTCTGCTGTCAACAGGCTCAGGTTCTACAGGGAGATGTCGATGTTTGAAGAGGTTGAGGGGTTGGAAAAGACGGTTGAACAGCTTAGGAAAGAGCTCGGCCTGACAGGGGAGGATGTCGAAAGTTTCGCCGACGAGCTGGACGACTACTATGTTACAGGTCAAACAGGTCATGGTGACGAGGACCCGATAAGCCGGTGGACGACGATTGTTTACGAGAGGCTTTTCAAAACCTAGAAGATATGCGGAGAATTCTGTCGTCCTCGGCGCTGGGCGTTCCACGTCCGTCCCTGTTACTTGTCAAGATGTATAGTGAGCCGTCGGGTCCTTCGACGACGTCTCGGAGACGGCCGAAAACCCCTTCATAAAGTTTCTCAGAAGCTGTGACCTCCTCCCCATCCTCGTCCAGTGTCAGCCTATGGAGGTGCTGTCCCCTGAGGCACGCGAAAAAGAGGGAGCCATACCACTCCGCTATTTCGTAGGAGGTGTAGAAGCAGCATCCGGACGGGGCCCAGGTCTCCAGCCCGCTGTGTATCAACGGTTTTCTGAATCCGGGCCCTTCCTCATCACCTATGATGTTCGGCCACCCGTAGTTTTCGCCCGGCAAAACTAAGTTGACCTCGTCGTGTGCAAACCTCAGCCTCTCTCCGGACGGCCCGTGGTCCGTGCAGTATAGGGTGTTTGACGGTTTTCTCCATGCCAGGCCTTGGGGGTTTCTCAGCCCGTAGGCGTAGACCGGTGTTTTGAAGGGGTTGTCGGCTGGGACCGTCCCGTCGTGGTTTATTCTCAAAATCTTGCCGCCGAGCGAGTTAAGGTCCTGTGATAGCTCGGGCATCCCGCCCTCACCCGTCGTGATGTAGAGCATGCCGTCGGGCCCTGTTTTGAGACGGCCCCCGTTGTGTATGTTCCCACCCGGTATTCCGGTTAAAACGTCAACGACGTCGTCTAACCCGCCGTTATATGATGCCTTGACCACCTTGTTCACCACCCTCCCACCGCTCACATATGTGTGATATAGGTAGAGCGATGTTGAACGCCTTCTCACCACATCGACGCCGAGAAGCCCTCCCTCCCCAACGGCCCTGACCTCAAGCTCCCCCACATCCTCAACCCTTCCCGTATCCAGGTCCACGTACCTCACATGCCCAGCCCGCTCCGTGAAAACTGCCTCCGAACTGTTTAGAAAGGCGATTGACCAAGGCACGGCAAGCCTTGCGGCGACTGATTCGACGGAGAGTCGCGGCGGCTCCGTCCGGCGGGTAAAGTTGAGACCTACGGCCGCCGTCGTCAAAGCACCCGCAGCCAGAGCGAGAAATAGAAACCTGCGCCGCGGAACCCTCAAACCATTAAACACCCACCTAAGCCTAATAAAAGCCCTTCAAACATACGCAGCATGAGGGTTAAAGCCGCCGTATGGATTGTGTTCTGCACCGCGCTGACCCTGTCAGGAGCCTGCTACGGAGTTAGACACGACTGGCCGGACTTCGTCCACGTAGACTACGGCTTCCCATTAATATGGGCTACCCATACATTGAGCACGATAGCGGGCCCCACAGACACATGGAGAGTTGACATAACACATCTGCTAATTGACATAATGGTCTGGCAGGCCGCACTAATACTCGGAACCGCGGCCATCGAGTTCAGCCCCTTGCGGGCCCGGCGGGATTTGAACCCGCGGCCCCCGGGTTAAAAGCCCGGTGCTCTGTCCTGGCTGAGCTACGGGCCCAGTCATAGTGCTCTTTGTGTGCTGCATTTTATCTCCCGGTTAAGCAATATTTAAAGTCGCGAAAGGTTTTGGCAACATGTGTGGGGCCGCCCGGATTTGAACCGGGGACCTCGCGGGCCCAAGCCGCGCATCTTAGACCATGCTGGACCACGGCCCCCGAAACACTGCTGTATAGCCGGTTAAAAAAACTTAGTCGGTCAGCAGCTCGATTCCCTTGACTCCGATCTGGAACTCCAGCATCTCGGTCGGATGCCTAACTTCCCGCAGAAACCTTATCCTCACGAAACGCCTAAGGTTGCCACCCATCTCCTCCAGAAACATCTCGACAACCCCGTCCGAAAGAGAGTTCAGAAGATTTGTCAGCTTGGTCTCAAGGATTTCGGGGACGATTATCGCTATCCCTGTCGCGTTGCTTCTCCTAAGGTCTGCTGCTATGGCTTGGTAGAACTTGAAAGCAGGCTCCGACGGAGTGTAAGCCAGCAATGTGCTGAGGTCGTCGACAACCTGCATGTAATTTTTCTCACCCTCAGCGGCGACCAGCAGTGTCTCCCTTATCTGCAGGAGGCTTGACTCAGGGCTTACGCTGTATCTTGCGAACTGGCCCGGCTCACCACGGGTGTGGATGTCGACGATAACAAGCCTACCCTCCTGTACCGCCCCATACAGGTCCACTGATATTGAGGAAGCCATCTCTAGAAATGTGCGCGGCGCCATCGTCGTCAGGACGTAGACACATTTACGACCCTGCTTTAAGGCCCTGTCTACAGCCTGTATGGCTAGAAGTGTTTTCCCTACCCCGTTGACGCCCGTAAATATTATAGAGCCGGGGCGTGATACCAGCAAATCTGTTAACCAGTCAATTCCCAGCCTCAGCCACCGCCACCTCTCCCGGCAGGCCTGTCAAGAGACACACGTCTCCAATCCCTCAATAGCTGCCAGAATGCGAAGGTAATTATGAAGAAGAATAACATGGCTGAGAGAACATCGAGTCCTACGGGTAGACGGGGCATGTGCCCCCCTAGCTGAAGCAAGACTAACCCCCTCCCCAGAGCAGAAACGAGGGCGGCTATTATTATTGCCTGAAGATTCCAAGGTTTAATTCCCTAGGCAGCCCGTAGACGAGGACTGCAAAAACAATTGTCAGTAATAGTGTAAGGAGCACCATCGCCATCTCGAGCTCGAACATAGACATTCCTAAACCCTCTTTCCTACCCTTTTACCTTTACCTCTCACTGCCTTGCTGACCGCCACAGCTGAGGCTATTCCCACAACTGCTACGGCTACGGGTGTAAAAATGGTGATGACGTCTGATGTTGAAAGCATAACGGGGCCCAGCTCAATTAGGTAGGGTAGGGTCAGCTTATGAACCTGCCCATCCGACTGAATGTTGATATGTTCTACAACCTGTTTAGCCCCCTTTGTCACGGTCACCACGTACATCCCGGGGGGCAGCTTTGTGAACAAGGCCTCGGAGGCGGTTAAACTTTTAATCAACACACCACCCCGGGACATCTCTATAACCGCCTCCACCGCAGAGCCCGCCTCGTCCACAACCTCCACCTTGGCTGAGTAGAGCGGCAGCTGGACAGCCTCTGATGCGCCCGCTTGGACTGTGCCGGAGACGACTGTGAAGCCGCTGTATTTGGCCTCATAGCGGTATTCTCCGCGCGGAGCTACGGCGACAAAAGCAAACCCACGTGCATCTGTCCTGCCAGAGCCGATGCCTGAGACGACGACCTCAACACCCTCCACCGGCGCACCGTTCTGGTCTCTGAAGATAAAGCCTATGGAGCCGGTATCGGAGGTGACGTTGACTCTACGGCCCCCCTCGACGAAGCCCTCGAAAACAGGCCTCTCTTTGAACAGCACCCGCAGGACGTGCCTTCCCGCGGGGACAAAGTCAAACACCGCGCTCCCATTTACAACACGGGACTCGAAGGCCTCACCCCCAACCGTCAAAACGGAAACACCCTCCGGAAGCACCGAGCCGTCAAAACCGGAAACATAGACATTCATCCGGTATATCTGGGCGGTTAACACCACCGGTGTGCGGGGGGTGATGTTAGCGGTCTGCCGGATGACGGTGAAGTTTTTCCAAGCTCCTTCAAACTGGTAGGCGCCGGGCGTTATGTCTTGGAGTACAGCCTTTCCCTCCGTAACGTTGACTTTTCTCTCCCCAACCTTTAGATTCGAGATTGACACAGTTCTTTCCTCGGTGTCGACAACCCTTATCTCGCCATCAAAGATGGAGAGACGGATTTCGTGTACACCGTGGTCTTTGGGGATGCTTAAACTTACTGACCCAACCTCTTCAACTGCACCGCGGTAGGGGTTCAAGTAACTGACAGCTATCCTGTAACTTCCCGCGGGGAGCATTTCGAAAACCGCGTTATCTACCGCTGACACCTCCCTGTTATACGGAGTGAGCATAATCTTCACAGGGACTTGGAGAGGTTTGCCGTCTGTCTTCAAAAGCCTCACAGCCAAGTCGCCCACGGCTGCCTCAGCGTCCACAAACCCCCCTGGGCTTCCTATTACAAGAGGGTCGTCAACCCTAACCTCGCCGCGGAAAACCTCGACACCCATCCATTCAACGGCCGCAACGTAGCTGCCGCGTGGAACGTTTTTGAAGACAGCCAGCCCGTTGGATGACTGGCCGCTCACACCGCCGAGCGATACTTTTGTGTCAAGCCGCCTACCCGCCAAATCTTTGACCGCTACATGGACCTCGTAAAGTGAGGTTGTGATTTGACCTTCCCTGACGAGGTCAACCAGGATGGGGAAAAACTGTTTGACTAAATGCACTTGGCCGTCGTATGGCGAGTCATAGAGTATTCGTGTAAGGTAAGCGCCGTCGGGCATTCTTTTGAGGTCGATGTATCCCTCACTGTCTGTTTTGAAGCTGTATGTTGCCTGCGTCCCCGGCAGGGTTGGCTCCATGATTACGGCTGCGTCTGGAACATGGTTGATGCCCCACCGGTCCAGTATCCTCAGCCTAAACGTCCTGTAAGGCTGGATGTAAACATAGTCGAGGTCGGTGTTTACTGTGAGCGGCCCTATGGTCCTTCCGTCTGCTGAGGTGAATGTTGCTTTCAGCAATAGCTCTGCCTTGAGCCTACCCACAGGTATGTCGGGCTTGGGAGCCACTGTGATGTTGACTTCTCTTTCGACAAGCCTGCCCAGTATGAATCCCTGCGGCATCGGGTAGGTTATCGCCGCCCCATCATAGCCTGAAACACGTATCTGGACCTCTGTTATGTTAAACACTCCTTCCTCCAAGTTTTTGAGCCTAATGACAGCCCAGCCGAGTCCGCCGGCATGTATATCTCCCTGCCACATAGACACCGACGCGACTATCCTCCAGTAACCCGCCGTCTCTGGAAAGAGACAGACCTGAAACAGCTCTCCGGGGGAAAACCTTCTCTCACCTGCTGCAATTCTGTAGCCCGTGGCCGTGACATAGTAGGTGTAGAACCAGTCGAAGACTGTTAAGACAGCGTGTCCCGTTGCGTTTGTGACACCGCTGACTCTATGGGTGGGGTTGTCCAAGTTGACGGAGGCTCCCGCCACCGGGTTTCCGGTGACACAGTCTGTGACGCGTATGGTTACCTCCCCCGAGGGCGTCCCAGGGGGTATAGGCTCTAGGCCGGAGGCTGTTAGGAGGACCAGTAGAAAAACCAGCAACACCGTGAACCTAAGCATATACAACGCATGTCCTTTCTTATCCTTTATAAGACTTAAACGCTTAATAAGGCCGGTACCCATTTACAGTATGCTGGAGTATGTTTCAGGCCCTCTCGCCGGATGGTGAGGAAGTGGCCGAGGTAAAAGTCAGCGGCCAGCTTCTTGTTTCAATGTATAAGGACATGGTCCTAGCTAGGGTCTTGGATGGTTGGCTTCTTCGTCTGCAGCGTATGGGGCTTATAGGTATTCACGCCCCCTCCGAGGGCGAAGAGGCAGCCTATGTAGGCACGGCCTATGCTCTCGAGGGTGGTGACTGGGTTTTCCCTCTATATCGTGAGCTACCGGTTTACGTGGCCCTGAAAGTGCCGTTGGGCGAGTTGCTCAGCAGGTATTTTTGCAACGCAGAGGACAGATTGAAGGGACATGACCTCGCCATCTACGGCGACAGAAAGCACCGTATTGTTCCAGCACCGGTGCCTATTTCTCTCCACATAGCGTCGGCTGTGGGCTTCGCCCTCGCCTTCAAGATGCGCGGGCTTAGGCACATAGTCATGAACTATTTCGGTGATGGGGCCACGTCCAAGGGCGACTTCCATGAGGCCCTGAACTTCGCTGGGGTCTTCAAGGCTCCGGTGGTTTTTGTCTGTGTGAACAACCAGTACGCAATATCCGTACCTTTCAGCCGGCAGACTGCGGCGGAAACCGTTGCACAGAAGGCTGTGGCCTATGGATTTGAGGGCTTGAGGGTTGACGGAAACGATGTAGTAGCATGCTACAACGCCGCCGTGAGAGCGGTGCAGAGGGCGAGGGACGGAGAAGGCCCTACGCTTTTGGAGGCTTTAACATACCGTCTTGGGCCGCATACCACCGCCGATGACCCAACAAGGTATAGAAGCCTTGAAGAGGTGGAGGCATGGAGGAAGAAGGACCCGATTAGGCGTGTTAGAAACTATCTCATTGACAGGGGTTTGTGGAGCGAGGCCGATGAGAGGGCGTTGTGGGCGGAGTGTGAGGCCGCCGTAAGGGCTGAGGTGGAGCGATGCCAGCGACTCCCACCTCTGAAACCTACAGTCATCTTCGAAGATGTTTACAGGGACGAACCGTGGCACCTAGCTGAGCAGAGAGAGGAGTTCATGTCCCAGTAAACCATTTGATGTCAAGTATGCTGCCTACCCTACGTTCTCGGAAGACAGGCCTAACGGGAAGCCCTTTCCTAGGCCTATATGTCGGGTCGAGCATGTGAAGTAGGCCGCCGTCTACGCCGGGGAACCTGACGTAGACCCATGTAACGCCCTCCGCAGCCGCCCATGTCTCGACAAAGCCGTCAGGGCCCACCTCCACATAACCTGTTCTGTGCGAGAGGCATTTTACGCAAAACGCTCTCGGCGGAATTATCTTATGGCTACATTCCATGCAGATGCTTCCGTACAGCTTTCCCTCCACAAGGCCTGTCAAGAATTTTGAGAGGGCTACCCCCGCGGGGTACTCGTAGAAGCTGTCGATGCTCAAGCCTTTCCACCTTCAACGGGTTCGAAGTAGTCTATGTCCAGTATGCTTCCCTCCCTCTCCTTTCTCCAAACCGGTTTCACACGCATCCCAACCTTGACCTCCGAGGGCTCAACCCCCCTGAGCCTGTGTAAGATTCCGGCGGCGTGGACGACGTTTTTGGACGCAGGTCTTGACACCTCGGTGCCCTCAAACCATATAACAGCCACAACCTCAGGCCTCTCCAGCCTAACCCCGGGGTCCGTCCCGATGTATGAGAGAGAGTAGGTCGAGACAGTACCGGTCCCAGGATGCTCCACCCATCTCTCAACCCGTCTGAAACACCATTCACAGAATAGACGTGGCGGTATAAGTGTCCGCCCGCATCCGTCACACCTTGTCCCCGTTATGCGGCCTTCCCTAAGACCGTTGAGGAAACGTGAAACAGCTTCGCCGGGGCTGTGAAGGTATTTTATACTTATGCGCCAGTAGGTGAGTATGAGTTCGTCGACTGTCCATCCAACAACCTCGGTGTACTTCTTCTCCCCAGCCGCGGCCCATGAATCCAGTCTGCCGAACTCCCTGTCCAAACCATGCTCTAACAGGGTTTTGATGACGCGGTCAGGCACTCCGGGCACCGAGGCAAGACGAACAGGCCTTACCCTCATGACCTACACACCACCACCTGACCGACCTGCATAAGGTCTCCCCAAGCCTGCGCCACCCCCACGTAGGCGTTCGGGACCTGCCGCCTCCCAGCCCTGCCTGAGAGCTGCCAGTAGAGCTCGGCAACCTTCATCAAACCGGCCGCCGCTATTGGGTTCCCCACTCCAAGCAAACCGCCCGAAGGACATGTGGGGTGGTCTCCGTCACGTGCCAGCTGCCCCTCGGCCAGCAGGCGGGGTGCGAGCCCGGGCTTGCCGAGCAACGCGTCGAGGTGGTGTAGCTCTTTGTAGGTAAATGGGTCGTAGGGTTCGAAGATGTCTATCTCTTTTAACGGGTTCGTGATGCCTGCCATCTTGTAGGCCTGCTGCGCAGCGAGATAGACGTAGTAGGGGTAGGCGAGGTCGCGGTTTGTCCAGTACTGGCTGTCGAGGCAGGCTCCGACCCCATCCAGCCACACAGGTGTGTCGGTTATCTTCTTCGCCTCCTCCTCCGAGGCCAGCATCAAGGCCACAGCTCCGTCCGATGTCGGGCTTATATCCAGCCTGTTGACAGGCCAGACCAACACCGGGCTTTTCAACACGTCTTCTACGGTTATCTTTGCCCCCAGCTGGGCATATGGATGGTCTAGGGCGTTGCCCTTATTCTTCACCGCAACCTCCGCGACCAACTCTTTGTCAAGCCTGTGGGCCTCCATGTAACGCCGCATCTCCAGTGCGAAAATCCAGATAAGGTTGGGCCCAAGAGGCTGTTCCAGCACCGGCTCAAAGATTGTTTTGAAGAGGGGTTGTGCATGTGGGTATGGGTGGCTCATCTTCTCCCAAGCAACCAGCAAGACCCTGTCAAAAACCCCTGAGGCAACATGCCACCAGCCCGCCACGGCAACCCCCACACCTGTCCCCCCGCCGACATACACCCTCGACACAGGCATGCCGAAACCTGCGAAAGACTCCACGGCGATAGAGCCCTTGTGATGGTATCCGTCGAATGCGTCGGGGGCCGAGCCCGTTACGACTGCCTCCACGTCTTTATGGGAGAGGCCTGAGTCATCCAAGCATTTTCTCACCGCTTCATAGACCATCTCCTGCGGCGACATCGGAAGCATTGAGCGGAAAAATGTCATCCCAGCCCCCACAATCGCAACCCTTCTCACAGACTACACCTCCTTTGAGAGAATTGCCACAGCCCCACCGTCTACAAGCTCGCCATCGGGTGATGCCACAAGACATGTGTCCCACTTTCCAGTTTTGAGGAGTTTGACGGCTTGCACAACCCGTTGGAGGCCTGCGGCATTAAGTGGATAGCCCATGCCGATGCATCCGCCCGAGGGGTTGACTGGAAGGTAGCCCGCCGGCTCAAGCCCACCGGCCGACAAAACCTCCTCAACCGGTTCAGGCAAAACCCCCAGCTCCTCCAACACCATAAGCTCAGTATGTGCATAACACTCGGAGATCTCCACAAAATCCACACACCTGAGCTTTGACATTCCGAAGGCCATCCTAGAGGCTTCTCTCGCCCATAACGCACGGCCCCATACACGTAGGGCGAGGTCGGATGAATAGCTACCGTATGCGTATCCGAAGCCCTTTACGACTGCTTTGGCAATAGCCCTGTTTGAGGTGAGGACAACTGATGCGGCGTAGTCGCATAGGCCTGCAACATGCATCTTTTTCAACGGCTCCGCAACAACCCCAGAACCCTCAACCTCATCGATGGAGACCTTTCCTCCATAGGCGGCTACAGGGTTTTTCAAAGCATTTCCCCTATTTTTCACGACTACGGCTGAAAGGAGGCTGCTTCCCGCGTTCATCCTATCGAGAAAAGCACGGGCGTCGAGGGCGGCTAGCACTGTGGGCGTGGGATGTAAGGGCCTTACCACATGCGGGTCAAACATATTCAGTAAAACCTCGTCATAGTTCACTATGTTTGAAGGCTTTGCATACGCTGATACAACAACGTTCTCAAGCCTACCTGAAGCAACTAGCATACAGCCATGTATGAACGCGTTCAGTGAATCGTTGGAAACCATTGTGTTGAATTTCAGGCGTCCGCCTACTTGGTCCGGCGTGTAGGAGTCAGTTATGCTCACCCCCTCATAGAAGTCGAAGCCGCTTGAAACGACACCGTCAACCTCCGCCGATGAAATGCCGGCGTCAGCGAAGGCCTCTGAAGCCGCCTCAAAAAGCATCTCACGGAAATCCCTCCCAACAAAAATAGGCTTGCATGGGGTCTCCCCAACACCGGTAACATATACCTCTCTCAAGCCTCGTTTCTGTATAGATTAGGCCTCGTATATAATGGTTGGCAGGCATTAATCTCGGTAAAAAACGGACTCGGCGGAATAGTTTTAGAGGAAGGCCTGGATGATATGGTGGACGCCTTGAAGTCGCTCTATCTAGGCCTCTGCCCAAACTGCGATGGACCAGTCCGCGACGAGGAGCTGCTCAGCTACGGTGTATGTCTAAACTGCCTTGCGTTAGGAGCGGACGGAAATCCGTTCGACGTTAAGCCTGGGAAGTACTCGGGCGTACTCGAGCTACGCAACAAGGTTGTCGAGTTTGAGGATTTTTTCAAAACCTTAGTTGGTGCAAGGCTTTGGTCGCTCCAGAGGACATGGGCTAAAAGGATTCACATGGGTAGGAGCTTCTCGATAATGGCTCCAACCGGGACGGGGAAAACAACCTTCTGCCTAGTCACAGCACTCTACAACTCGTTGCGGGGGTGGAAATCCTATATACTGGTCCCAACCAGCCTCCTGGTCCAACACCTAATCGACCGCGCAGCACAATACCTCTCACGGATTAACACGGACATGGTCAGAGTGGTCGGATACTACTCTACAATGCCTAAAAACCTTGCCAGGGAAACTCTCAATAGGATTAGGGAAGGCGATTTCGACATTCTCATAACCACCGACAAGTTTCTCTATACACGTTTCGAACTCTTGAAGGGCAAGACATTCAAATTCATCTTCGTCGACGACGTCGATTCCTTTCTCCGCACGCCACGCAACATTGACAAAGTGCTAATGTTGATGGGTTTCAGCGAGTCGGAGATAGCCAGACTGCTTGAGGAGGCAGAGGGTAGAGAGAATGAGGAAAATGACACGGGGCTTGTCACAGGTTCTGAAAGCATACTGGTTGTGGCCGGTGCAACAATCCGTTACACAAGGACGAAGAGGATGAGACTCTTCCGCAGGGCTTTAGGGTTTGAGCCCGGGCGTAAAGTCGACTTTGTCAGAAACATTGCAAACTACTACCTGAGGCCCGAGAACGACGTAACGAAACAGGTCGTAGAGTTGGTCAAGAGGCATAGAGGAGGTTGCCTTGTTTTTGTGCCGCAGCCGGCCGGACTTGAACAGGCAAGGGCGTTGGAGCAGGCCCTCAACGAGGCAGGGGTGCCGAGCCACATGTATGAGAAGACCAGCCCTACCCTGCTTGAGAAGTTCATAGCCGGAGAATATGAGGTACTTATTGGTGTGGCGACGCCTAGAAGCCCACTCGCAAGGGGCTTGGACCTACCCCAGAGGATAAGATACGTGGTTTTTGCCGGAGTTCCGAGACGTGAGATCTTTGTCTCATGGGAGGAGCATAGGCCCTCTCTTCTTCAGAGCGTGATCAGGCATCTCGCACCCATACTTGAGGAGAAATACCTTGAGAGGGTCTCAGCCGTATCTGGGATGCTGGCCAAATGCATACCCACGAGCTCGGAGGTTTTGGAGGTAGTTGAGAGGGGTCTTAGGACGGGAATCGAGCCGCCAGACTACGCAGGATATGTCTACAGGGCTGTAAGATCTGCGCACCAGCTATTGAGAGAGGCCGTGGGCCTTGAGGAGGTTAGAAAGATTGCGGAGTCGAATGATCTCCGCATCAAGGTAGGTGATGGGGGTTTCTCAATAATAATCCCTGATATCGACTTTTATGTGCAGGCGTCGGGGAGGGCTTCGAGGCTTTACGGAGCGGCGACGACTCGTGGAATCTCAATAGTCATAGTAGATGACGAAAAAGCCTTCAAAAGCCTCACTAGGGCGTTGGAGTCCCTCTACGAGGAGGAGTTCAAAGAATACAGCCCTGAGCTAGCCACAGAAGATTTTAGAAAATGCGATGAAGACAGAAGACGTGTCAGAGAACTGCTTGAGGGTAGGCTCCAGTACGTCGAGTCAGACCTAATCCGCTCCGCCTTGGTCATCGTCGAGTCGCCTACGAAGGCCCGCACACTCTCATATTTTTTTGGCTCACCTGCGAGGAGGATGGTCGACGGTTTGACCGTCTACGAGTCGGTGGGGGAGGGCTATGTGGCGTGCTTCACCGCATCCCAGGGACATGTTGTTGACCTTACCACTGAAGTTGGCTTCCACGGAGTCCTAGTTAGGGACGAAGGGTTCGTGCCCGTCTACACCGAGATAAGAAAGTGTTTGAAGTGCGGTGCCCAGGTAACAGACGGCGAGGCCTGCCCAAACTGCGGTGGAAACAAGTTCTACGGGAAAAAGAACGTTATAACGGCCTTGAGAAATCTCGCATTCGAGTTTGATCAAGTCTTCATAGCTACGGACCCTGATTCAGAGGGGGAGAAAATAGCGTACGACCTATCCGTTAACATTCATCCCTTCAACAACAACATCAAACGCCTCGAGTTACATGAGATCACGAGGAGGGCTCTGAGAGAGGCTCTCAAGTCGCCGCGGGATATTTTGCTTCCGTTGGTTGAGGCGCAGGTTGTTAGGAGGGTAGACGACCGGTGGGTTGGGTTTGAGCTGAGCCGGAGGCTTTGGGACTACTTCGGTAGGAAAACCCTTTCGGCCGGCAGGGTACAGACACCTGTCCTCGGCTGGATTGTTCAGCGTGCCGAAGAGGCTAAAAAGAGACGCACCGTCGTGACGCTCAGGCTGGATGACGGCTCTGAGTTTGACCTGATAGAGCCTCCAAACCAAAACCAGCTCCTTAACCTTATCAAGGACAAAGCTCTCACAGTCGAGATAGAGCTTGCCGCGCGTTTTGAGCAAGAGGTATTTCCCCCACCACCCTACACAACCGACGCACTGCTAAAAGACGCCTCACTCATACTCCGGATGGACACTTCGGAGGCGATGGAGGCGGCCCAAACACTATTCGAATCGGGTCTCATCACCTACCACCGCACAGGCTCAACATACGTCTCAACAACAGGGATAAACGTGGCAAAAACCTATCTCGAGGAAAACTTTCCCGGCCTTTTTAGGCCGAGGCATCATGGAGAGCAGGGGGCCCACGAGTGCATAAGACCATCCAAACCCCTCACAAGACGCCAGCTTGAGCTATTCATACAAGGTGGGATGCTGAGGCTTCCCGTAAAGCTTGAGAAAAGACACCTAGCACTCTACGAACTTATCTTCAAGAGGTTTATGGCCAGCCAGATGGCTGCTGCGAAGGTTGAGAGGACGACCTACAACATTAAACTTCTCGGGCTGGAGATGAAACTGGAGAGGGTTACTGGAGTATTCAGACCAGGGTTTACTCAGTTGTATCCGTCTCTGAGGGTCGAGAGGCCGTTGCCCACCGGCATCCACAGGGTTGCTGATTACCATGTTAGGAAGGTCAGTGCTGCCACGCCCTTCAGAGAAGGCGAGCTAGTGGGTTTGATGAAGGAAAAAGGTATCGGCAGGCCGAGCACATACGCACACATCATCAACGTACTCTACAAAAGAGGATACATAATAAACAACAACGGCCGGATTCTGCCAACAAGGCTCGGCAAAACGGTTTACGACTACCTGACAACACACTATGGCCACCTAGTCTCCGAGGAACTGACACATAAGCTAGAAGATTTGATGGACGAGGTTGAGTCCGGCAGGCTGAACTACATCGAGGTGCTGCAGAGCCTCTACAAAGAGATCCTCTCAATTGATGAAAAGCTTCCCAGCTCTCAGTAGGATTTGGGAAGCCCTAGGACATGTCTGCCCACATAGCTTAGGACCAGCTCGTTGGTCACGGGGGCTGTGGTGAAAAGCCTTATCACAGGGTAGAAGGTTATGATGTCAGTGTCTAGGTCAAACCCACTGCCTCCGAAAGCCTGCAAAGCTATCTCGAAAGCCTCCAAACCGGCCTCGGCGGCCGCGAACTTCGCCATATTAGCTAAAGCGGCTGCGGGCTTACCTGCGTCATATGTCCTAGCGGCCTCGTAGTTGAGCTGGCGTGCGGCCTCCAAATGTGTGTATGCCTTCGCCATGCGGAACTGTATGCCTTGGTAGGAACCTATAGGCCTGTCGAAGACAACACGCTGCTTCGCATACTCGGCTGACCTGCGTAGGACGTATTCTCCGAGGCCTGTGGCGCAGGCGGCTATCAACACCCTCTCCACGTTAAGGCCGTCGAAGAGATAGCTCGCGCCCTCACCCTCGGCGCCGACAAGGTTTTCCTCGCCGAGCTCCACGTCCTCGAAATACACTGTGTACTGTGTCTCAGGTGAATGTAGCTGAATGTTGAGCGGTTCAAAGGATATGCCTGAGGTTTTTGTCTCGAATATGAAGAGTGATAGCCCTTTGCTCTTGTCTTCAACTTCCTCATACTTTCTTGTCCTAGCTACGACGAGCATGTAATCCGATTCCCTCGCACCCGTTATGTATGTCTTCTGCCCGTTTAAAACATACCCACCCCCTTTCCTGCGGGCAAATGTTGATGTGCGCCATGTGTTCGAGCCCGCCGCCGGCTCTGTGAGGGCGAAGCTTATGCGTCGCGCCTCCTTGCATGTTGTCTCCACATAACGTTTTACCTGGTCTCGGCTACCATATTTCACAATTATCTCCCTCGAGAGATGTGTTGTGAGGAACTGTAGCAGGGGTATTCCCGCCTTCGCCAACCCCTCCTGAACAAGGACGGCCTCCAGCAACCCGTATCCAGCCCCGCCGGCCGACGTGTTTATGCCAACACCCGTCAAACCAGCCTTCAACAATTCCTCCCACACAAGAGACGCGTCACGGCCCTCCCGAGCACACCTAAGCCAGTACTCACGTCCAATACGCAGGCCCAGCTTCTCGGCTGTCTGAAAAATCAAAACCTGCTCATCTGAAAGCATTTACTAGTAAAACGTGAGGCGGGATTAAAAGCGTTTACTGTGGGCCTATGCGGCGGTGTTGAGGATACAGCGCTAGGAAACGTATAAAACCGTGTCCTAAGCTGTTATGATGGCTTGGTCTCGGGAAGGACGGTCTTCAAGGTTGTTCTAAAGTCAGCTGGGGCCGCATTGCTGGCTGGCACCTCCTACCTCACATACCAGTTCACCGCAACTTCTTTCGCGTCAACACCTTTGATAGGGGCTGTGACAGGCTTCTTCATGGCGTTGGCTGTCCTCGGCTCCCTACTGATACTGCTATCATAAGACGGGTCTGTTGTGAACCTAAAACCCTACCAAGCATGTATATCCTGTGGCCAAACATATCACGCAGACGACCCCATCTACCTCTGCAGGGCCTGCGGCTCACTACTCGAGGTAATGAACGAGGGCCTGGAGGAGCTTTCGGGCCGAGTTGGAAGAAACGTCTGGGCAGGCCGTGAGAAGAGCATGTGGAGGTACCGTGAGGTTATACCCGTCTCCAGGAGCATCGTTTCTTTAAGGGAGGGCGGGACACCGCTCTACGACGCTGTCGAAGCAGCCCGCTGGGCGGGTGTCAGGAGGCTCTACGTCAAGTTCGAAGGCCTCAACCCCACTGGCAGCTTCAAAGACAGGGGTATGAGCGTAGGGGTCTCCAAGGCCGTTGAGCTGAGGAAGAAAGTTGTTGTCTGTGCCTCAACAGGCAACACCGCCTCCTCGATGGCCGCCTACGCCGCCGCCGCAGGCCTCAAGGCTGTGGTCGTTGTACCGAGGTCGGGGGTAGCGGTCGGAAAGCTCTTCCAGACAATTCTGCATGGGGCCAACATGGTCCAGGTCTCGGAGGGGTTTGACAAAGCCCTCCAAGCCGTAATGAACACCCCTATGGGTGTTGACACATACATCCTCAACTCCATCAACCCGTGGAGGATTGAGGGACAGAAGACGGCAGCATACGAGCTTTGGGACGACCTTCAAGACCTCGACATATACCTGAGCATACCCGTAGGCAACTGCGGAAACATATCCGCCTACTGGAAAGGGCTAAAAGAGCTGCAGACACTCGGGCTTGCGGACAGTCTGCCGAGGCTTGTAGCAGTCCAAGCAGAGGGCGCGTCTCCATTCGCCGACATGGTCCTCTCCGGCAGCGACACACTGAAACCACAGGATAAACCCTCGACAATCGCTTCAGCCATTCGAATCGGGCGGCCTGTGAACTGGAGGAAGGCTTTGAAAGCTGTCAGGGAGTCTGAGGGCTTGGCTGAGAAGGTTAGCGACGGGCTGATACTAGAGGCCCAGAAAGTTCTTGCGTCACGGGTTGGAGTAGGTGTTGAACCCGCTTCAGCAGCCTCCCTCGCCGGCGTGAAAAAGCTTGTCGAAAAAGGCATGATAGACAGGGATGCAACCGTCGTATGCGTCGCCACGGGTCACGCCCTCAAGGACCCGAACCCAGAGATACTGACGCATGAAGCACTTCCAACTCACCGCAAACTTGAGGATGTTTTAAAGAGTCTTTAAATTCGACCGTCTCGGGTAGAATGGCGGAGGTGTCACGCTTGGCTCCGCCGCTGGAGAGGATTGGTGAAAACATCTGGCGTATCCCGCAGAGCTTTAGGAGTGATATGAAGGTCCCCGTCATAGTTTATGCGTCGGAGAAGCTGTTGGAGAAGATGAAGACCGACAGAACTCTTCTTCAAGCCGTGAACGTCGCAAGTCTTCCGGGAATCATGAAGCAGGCGGTTGTTTTGCCTGACGCACATGAGGGTTACGGCTTCCCCATAGGCGGCGTCGCGGCAATGCATGCAACGGAGGGGGTTATCTCTCCTGGCGGAGTGGGATACGACATAAACTGCGGAGTCCGCCTCATGGTAACAAACCTCACCGTAAACGACGTAAAACCGAAGATCAACGAATTGGTCAACACAGTTTTCCGAAACGTCCCCGCAGGCCTCGGCTCCCGACGAAAAGACTTCGTCGTAACCCACTCAGACCTGGACAGGGTTGCACTGGAGGGGGCAAGGTACATCATCGAGAAGTATGGTCTAGGCTGGAGCGACGACTACAAGAAGATGGAGGAGGAGGGAAGATACCCAAGCTACAAAACCGGCGACATACCTGACCCTGACCCGTCGCTTGTTTCAAAGGAGGCTAAGTCGAGGGGCGAGAACCAGATAGGCACCCTGGGAAGCGGGAACCACTTCCTCGAGATACAGAGGGTTGACAAAATCTTCGACGAAAGGGCCGCCAAGGCCATGGGCATTTACCAAGAAGGACAGATAACTGTTCTGATTCACTGTGGGAGCAGGGGTTACGGACACCAGATATGCAGCGACTACCTTAGGGTCATGGAGAGGGCTGTGGCGAAGTATGGGCTGAGGCTTCCGGACAGAGAGCTGGCCTGCACCCCATCCAGCAGCCCCGAGGCTACACAGTACCTCAAGGCCTTCGGATGCGCCGTAAACTTCGCCTTCGCAAACAGGCAGGCCATAAGCCACTGGGTGCGGCAGAGCTTCGAGCAGGTGTTTAAGCGGAAGGCCGAAGACATGGGGTTGCAAATCGTCTACGACGTCTGCCACAACATAGTCAAACTTGAGAAACACAAGGTTGACGGAAGCGACGTAGATGTCTTCGTCCACAGGAAGGGGGCTACACGGAGCTTCCCAGCAGGCCACCCGTTGATACCCTCGGTCTACCGGGAGGTTGGGCAGCCCGTCCTAATACCTGGCTCGATGGGGACTGCGAGCTGGGTTCTCCTAGGGAGTGAGAAAGCCATGTCGCTCAGCTTCGGGAGCACGGCCCATGGGGCGGGCAGGGAGATGAGCAGGAGCGGCGCCAAGCGCCAGTACAGGGGAGAACAGGTTTTGCGGGAGCTTGAGCGCCGCGGCATCTACGTTAAAGGCGACAGCATGGAGACGGTTGTGGAGGAGGTTGACGCGGCCTACAAGTCGGTTGACGAGGTGGTTGAGGTAAGCCACCGCGTCGGCATAGGGACCAAGGTGGCGCGCCTGGTCCCGCTCGGCGTCGTCAAGGGTTGAGCCGGCCGTCAACCCTCATCGAAACCTTAAGCATCTTCTCCAGAACACCAAGCCTCTCCTCATGCGAGAGAAGCCCAGACATCAAGAAGACGTCGAAGGCGTCTCGAAAAGGATACATCGTCCCTGCGTGAACGTATCTGAAGGCCTGATCTACGAGCCTGTCGAAAACTTCCCTCTCATCCGTCAAGAGAGCCTTCCTGAACGGTGTCCACCTAGCAATCTCCTCCTCAAGCCTCTGACGGTAGGTTAGGCTGTTCCTACCCATACACATCTACAAAGGCCATACCTCCTGATAAGTTGAGAGAGTAGTGTGAAAGTGGGTCGTACATCATAACTGTTTCTACTACAGGTGTTTCAATGAGCCGTGGGTTTGAGAGAGTTACGGTTGAGGAGAGGTTTGCGGAGGCAAGGGCCGGCTAAAGCATGCAAAACATGCGGAGACCTATAAAAGGGCCTCAAAAGCCTGTGCTAGCAAGCATGCGGGCAACCCCGTTCATGAAAGATGTTACGGCACTTCTCCAAGCCCTTGGATGCCACGTCCGAAACAGACCTAGTTCCCAGCATAGCACCCAATCCTTTCACAGTAGGCGATGGCGGCCCAACCAAATATAGGGTAGGGCTGACGCTTAACGGGAAAACAGTCGACGAGGCGTTTATGAATGTGTCCTTTCAGAGATAACTTGTTATGGAAAATTTTGACATTTGGTTTTGGTAAATTCAAGTTCATGATTCTGCAACAACTTTCTGGTTCTAGGGCCTATTTACTACGTAGACCGTGTAGGTTGTCTCACCTTCCGACGAAGCGGCCGCACGGATTGCTGAGCAGGCTGAGACGGTTGCTTCATCCGTTCCGCCTGGCTCTACGGAGAGATGGTGGGCCTTTCTCCAAATGGATGTGTCCTGGGCCTCTGGTAGGGGGCTCTGGGTTGTGTATAGCTCTAGGTGTAGCCTGGCGGCGCCGTGGTTGACCACCTGTAGCTGGATTGAGCCCCATTCCGCGGCTTCTATTGGTGGGTCGAGGTACTCAGTTCTAGAGTAGGCCCTTCTCTGCCATGCGAGAAGCCAGTAGAGGCTTGTTCTCTGCGGCAGGCTCTTCAGCTCGTAAACCGTCGAATACCCCGGGCCATCCCAGTCTATCAATCCGAGGAAGCCGTTGGGTGTGTGGAAGACATGTGTCGTTTCATAAAGCCCCGCCTTGGTTGGCCTGTAATGCTCACCCCCATCCCAAGACGTCAACGGCTTCATCAAGCCCCACCGCGGCCTGCAGTCTCTGTCGACAGCGACAAAACCACCGCCAGCCTCGAGGTTGAAGACAGTAAGGTTTCCTCCCAGCTCCGCCAGCCCAAGCCGTATGGCTGAGTGGGCCTTGAGTGTGAAAAAACAGTTCTTCGACCCTTTCGGAGGCGGGCACTGCCATTTAACCGACCCCGTGTCCTCGGAGAGTTCGTAGATGCCTCTCATTGACTGGTTGACGGACGCTAAAACGTCGCCGCCGAAACTGTTTCCGTGAACCCTGCTAGCCGTGTACCCGTAAATTCTCGACAGCTTAGCCAAACCCTTCCCCAGATTCCTGCTCCACACAATCTTCCCGTCATGAGTTATGCGGCGCAGGTACCCGTTTCCATAGTCTGTGACAAGCATGTCTTGGAAATCCCCGGTGGGCATAAAGTCGTGCGACCAGACTGCGTCGGACGGCTTGAAACTCCATTTAACAACCTTCCTAACCCTGTCCACGACTATGAACCGGTTGTCGAGGTCTGCGCATACAACGTCGCCCGGTTTCGCCTTAAACCCAGGAATCCTCTCCACTACCACCCTCGCGATGTGCGGGTTGGCCGTTATGGTGTTTCCAGGGACCTTGAACTCCCATATAACCCTGTCCTTGCCTGGGTGGTAGATGTATGCAGACCTACGGGTGTGGGGGTCCGCCATAACCACAACCACGTCACCTGTCACAGGGTCCTCGACATACTCTGCAAAGTGCGGGGTGTAGCCCACCTTCCTAAACAGTACACCAGCCTCCGCGCCTGCCAGCCATACCATGCCGTCTCAGGCGCCCACCATAATTTACGGATTTATTGTGGGGATTTATTTAACAAGACAGCCTTACATCTTGTTGTGGAGAGTCCTATTATATGGCTGATACATGCCCGTGTTGCAGGGCTAAAACAAGGAAGGAGAGGAATAACGGGGATAAGTCAAGGGTAGGCCTCGATTATGGGTGTGGTGTGTAGATGGTTTCGGAGAATTGTAGGAAGGGGTTATGCTCTCTATGTAAGGATTACAATTGTGATTGCACATGCCATTATGCTGAAGAGTATTACCCGTGTTACCCCCTTGAACAACATTTATTCAACCGGGCCCCGTCTGTTGATGGACTTGCTTGGGAGGGGGCGGCAGCTTCACAGGGAGCTCGTGGCTCTGGCTGTTAGCGAGGGTTTTCAGCTCACCGAGGAGGCTTTGCGTGTCCTTGAGGGTTGTGACAACCCTGTAGAAGACTTGCTCAAAACCATCGAGATGCTCAAACACTTCGAGCCCGAGGCGGTTTTAATCGACGCAAGCCACATCGTTAGCGCGTGCAAAGTCCAACCCCCCGCCGAGACGCCGAAAGTTGAAGAAAGGCCTCCAACCGAGCCGAAACATATGTTGTTGACGTCAATCGACGAGGCCTACAGGGTTGAGGGGAGCATGGCTGAGTTTCAGCAGTATTTTCTCAGCAGGTACCATTCTGTTAGACGTATCCTTGAGAGGAGGAGGTTGAACTTTATTCCGGCTGCCGAGGTCTATGCTTTGAAGGACGGTGAGGAAGCCCAGCTCGTGGGAATGTTGCAGTCTCGGCAGGAATATGGTGGCGGTGTTAGGCTTGAGCTTGACGACCCCTCTGGAACTGTAACGGTATACGCCTCGAGAAAGAACATTAGCCTCTACCAGCAGGCCTCCGAACTCCTGAACGACGTGGTGGTAGGTGTTAGGGTGAGAAGGGTTGGAAATATCCTCTCACTGAGGGATATACTGTACCCGGATATTGAGGAAAACAACCAGCAAACATACACACCCATCAATGTCGCCGTCTGCCTCATCTCAGACGTCCATGTGGGGAGTAAACACTTCCTCCGAGATATTTTCGAAAAATTCCTAGACTGGCTTAACCGTGGCAGGGATGGCGAAGTTAAGAAGGTCAGGTATCTTGTGATAAACGGTGACTTGGTCGAGGGCGTGGGTGTTTACCCGGGTCAGGAGAGAGACCTGGTTTATAGGAATGTTGAGGAACAGCTGGCTGAGGCCGGGAGGTTGTTGGGCGAAGTACCGGAGAGGGTTGAGGTGTTTTTCATACCGGGAAACCATGAGCCTGTAAGGAAGGCGTTACCCCAGCCCCCTCTACAAGAAAGGTATAGGGTGTTTTTTTCCAGCGTGAGTCGCATTAACTTCACCTCAAACCCTGTCTCGCTGGTGGTTGAGAACCGAAACCTTCTGATATACCACGGCCAAGGACTTGACGAGGTAATCCAATCCATGCCCGACGTTTCATACAGCAACCTTAGAACAACAGCATCAAAAGTGATTACATCACTCCTGAGATTCAGACACCTTGCACCTGTTTACGGCGGCAACACCCAGCTCCTGCCAACCCATGAGGACAGACTCGTTGTATCCGAGAAACCATACCTCCTCCATACAGGACACATACACGTCACCGTCAACACAGTCTACCACGGTGTCAAGGTCGTCAACACCGGAGCGTGGCAGGACCAGACAGATTACCAGAAGGCAGCAGGCCTAGAGCCCGTGGTCGGATATGCGGCCCTTCTCGATTTGGGAAACAATTCTGTTGCGATGAAATATTTCGGCGGCTAGGTTGGTGAAGCGGACGCCCTCCAGAACAAAAACCCCTTACTAAACTCTTTAGGTTCCAAACCAGCCTCCTCAAGCTCTCTCAAAACCTTCGCCGGCTCCGTGCCATGTCCAAACATACGTGAAGATATTGGGTCAAATATGTGCAGCGAGCCGTCCGGCTTCAAAACCTCTCTAACCCTCCTAAACGCCTCCATCCTGTCTCTGATGTGATGTAGGCTGTACAGCATCACAGCCTTGTCCACAGACCTATCGGGTACTCCGTCCAGCCGCTCTGCAGCCGTCTTAATCACAATGATGTTCCGAAGGCTGTGCTCTGCAGCCCTCCGCCGCACCTCTTCAAGATACCCTTCATCCACGTCTACGGCATAGACTAGGCCCTCCAGCCCAACAACCGTTGAAGCTGGGAAAGTTAGAAAACCACGCCCGCAACCCACGTCGAGAAACACATGGCCCCTCAAAAGACCCATGCCTGAGAGTATCTTGTAGGGGTCTTGGAGCCAGCTCCTAACCCGAGACCCTATTACAACTCCCTCAGCCATCTATTCCTCCCATAGAAGCGGCACGAGTGATTCGATATAATCCAATGCCTCCGGGTTCATTATCGCATCCCGGTTAACTACTTTCCTGCGGTTGACTAGGTTTGCCACGGCTGTCTCGACCTTCTTGAGGTTGTATGTATACGGTATGTCGGGGACCTCAATGATTACTGCGGGGACGTGGCGTGGTGATGCCCTTTCCCTCAGACTCATCTTAATCTTCTCCTTAAGCTCCTCCGTGAGACGGTGGCCCTGGGCCATCTTAACGAAGAGAATAATGCGTTGGTCGCCTTTCCAGTTTTGGCCAACGGCTAGGCTGTCCGCTACCTCCGGTATTGTCTCGACGATGCTGTATATCTCCGCGGTGCCTATCCGGACGCCGGAGGGTTTCAGGGTTGCGTCTGACCTTCCGAGGAACGTTATTCCGCCGGTGTCGCTGTGGAAGATTACGTAGTCGCCGTGCCTCCAGACACGTTTGTGTGTGTAGTACCTGAAGTATGCGTCGAGGTATTTTTCGTTGTCTGGGTCGTTTAGGAAGTAGAGTGGCATGGACGGTGAGGGCGCCTCGCAGACCAGCTCCCCCTCTCTGTCATAAACCTCGTTTCCCTCCTCGTCATAGCACTTTACCTTCATACCCAGGGCAGGTGACTGAAGCTGCCCCGCATACACAGGCAGCACTGGGCTGCCGATGGCGAAGCATCCGTTTATGTCCGTGCCGCCGGATATCGAGTTGAAGTGTAGGTCGCTCTTAACCTCACGGTATACCCATTCGAAACCGTCCGCTGAGAGAGGGGAGCCTGTTTGGGACATCTCCCTCAGCGAAGACATGTCAGCGACCTTTTGCGGACTTGCCGAGAAAGCCCTCAAGTTGTTTATGTAGGAGGCGCTGCATCCAAAGATGGATACTCCGTTCTCCTCTACAAGTTTCCACATCCTCCTCCAGTCAGGGTAGTTCGGGTCTCCGTCGTACAGCAGCAGCGTCGACCCAACCGCCAGCGAGGACATCAACCAGTTCCACATCATCCAGCTCGGTGAGGTTATGTAGGTTATCACGTCCTCGGGCTTCAGGTCGGTGTGGATGACCAGTTCTTTAAGATGGTTTACTAAGACACCGGCAACGGACTGGACCATGCACTTCGGCTTTCCAGTCGTGCCGGAGGAAAACATTGTGTAAACAGGTGTTGACGCAGAAACTTGGGTGAACTGCGCCGCACAACCTTCTCCGACGAAATCGGGGAACAAAACTCCTCCAGGCAAACCGTCGAGGGATGGGTTTTCGCCTACATAGGGGACGACCACGACGGTTTTCACGGACGGAATGTGTGACACAACCTTCCTAACCTTCTCAAGCACGTCATACCTTCTGCCCCGGTAAAAGTAGGCGTCAACTGTGAAGAGGACTTTGGGCTGTATCTGTGAAAACCTGTCCACTGCCGCGTCTACACCTATCTCGGTTCCGGCCGATGACCATGTTGCGCCGATTGACGTTGCTCCGAGCATCGCGATGCAGGTTTCCGCGGCGTTGGGCATGTATCCGGCGACGGCGTCGCCAACCCCGACCCCTATCTCAACTAGATGTTTTGCCAGGCCACCGGCCTTGATGTGAAGCTGGTGGTATGAGAGGCTTTGTGTTAGGCCGTCCTCCCTTACGGCCTTGAGAGCCGTCTTGCCGTCCCTTCTTCTGAGAAGGTTTTCGGCAAAGTCCATCTTTGCACCGTTAAACCACCTTGCCCCCGGGAACTTTGTCAGGTCGTCGACGACCTCATAGAAGCGTTGGGATGACACAACCCCTGTAAAGTCCCATACGGACTCCCAGAATGAGGGTATGTTCTCGACCGACCACCTGTGTAGTTTGAAGTAGGCCTTTTTCTCGAACGGGTCCAGTCCGAGCCCAAACCTCTCGTTAACATACTCGATGTACCTTGACATGTTGGATTTTTCAACAATCTCTTCGCTTGGGCTCCAGAGGAGTTTTCCCAACCCGGTATCACAACGCATACCAGTTTAAAAAATTTAGTGTATGGTTTTATTGGAGAGGGTTGCGCCTTTAGTATGGCTCTGTTCCGTGTTTGCCGTCTTGAGGAACTCGGTGAAGGTGATTCCAGGGTTGTCGAGGTAGGTGATAAACAGGTCTTGGTATTAAGGCATGGAGGCAGGCTCTACGCCGTCTCAAACATCTGCACCCATGAGTATGCGGAGCTCAGCAACGGCATAGTGTTGGATGGGACGGTAACATGCCCCGTACACCTCTCTCGTTTCAGGCTAGACACAGGCGAGGTCCTCAACCCCCCTGCCACAAAGCCCCTCCCGACCTACCGGGTGGTAGTGAAGGAAGGAGAGGTTTTCGTCGAGGTCTGAGCTGTTTTTGCCAGTAGTACTTCAGGGCCCCCTGTTTCAATAAACCAGATCGCCTCCATCGCGGCCATGCAGCCGAAGGCCGCCGCCGTAATGGCCTGTCTGTATTTTTTGTCGTGAACATCGCCCGCGGCAAACACGCCCTCGACACTAGTCTTCACCCCGTCATGGACCTTGATATACCCCTCCTCGTCCAGTTCAAGCTGTCCGACGAAAACCTCGGTATTCGGTTTGTGGCCTATCGCTATGAAGACAGACTGGGTCGGTACAACTGCCTCCTCACCCGTCTTCACGTTCCGCACCTTCACAGCCTCAACCCTCTTCTCACCAACTATGTCTGTGACGACGCTGTCCCAGATGAACTCTATCCTCGGGTTTTTCAAAGCTCTCTCGGCAAGGACCTTACTGGCTCTTAGCCTGTCACGGCGATGTATGACCAAGACCCGTGAGACCAAGTTACTGAGGTATAACGCATACTCCATCGCTGTGTCACCGCCGCCCACAACGACCGATGTGTTGGTTCCCTTGAACAACGGGCCGTCGCAGGTAGCGCAGCTCGAAACCCCTCTGCCGAGAAGCCTCCTCTCGGACTCAAGCCCCAGCCACCTGGGTGAGGCACCGGTCGCAACTATTACAGCCTTTGCCGTGTAACGGTTTTCGTTAACATAGACCTCGAAAGGATATTTACTAAAGTCCACGGCGGTCGCGTTGTCGTAGATAAGCTCGGCACCTTGGTTCTCGGCCTGCTGACGCATGTTCTCCATAAGGTCTGGTCCAAAAACACCTTTCGCAAAGCCCGGATAGTTCTCAACCTCACGGGTCAGCATAAGCTGCCCCCCAGCCTCCAAACCAGCTATCACAAGGGTCTTCAGGTTTGCCCTACACGCGTATATTGCGGCTGTGTAACCAGCAGGGCCGCCGCCTATAATGACCACGTCATAATCGGGAACCATCTAGGCATCCTAGTGTTGAAGGGATATAAAAGGTAAACTCCACCCAAACCATCCAACGATATAACTTGTAAATTACCCAGGGATGTAGCTGTGGTGCATCTTTAAGTACAGACGCGGTGTCTTGGTGTTGGATGGTCTTGGATGCGGGAGACGTTTTTGAGGAGAACCGTCTTGAATACCTGCATACTGTGGTTAAGGTTGTTTTGACCGCTGACCTCCCGAAGCTTGTCGTGGGAGGCCGTGTTATTGAAGAAACCCGTAAGGGCTCTGTTTTAAACATATGGCTTTGGGCAGCCGACTTGTTGGTTAAGATGGGCTTAGCCGAGTATGTCTCAAAGCCGCCTTCCACAACCCTGCTTATGCAGCTGGAGTGGAAGGAGAAAAACAACCCCAGTGAAATTCAGCCGCTTCCGAGACACTTCTACGTGGAGTGGGCCCGAGAGGTTGAAAAGGGTGACACTGAGGTTGCTAAGCGGTTGGCGGACATTCTCACGATGAGGATTATGAAGATTGTATCGCTGGCGGCGAAAAGGCTTGACGGCGAAGTCGTCAGAAAACTTACCCCTGAGGAGAAGGCCCTTTACCGGGAGATTTACACAACGGTGGAGAAATGGCATAAACCCTTCAGGGAATTGGGTGTTTAGAGATGTCTACGCTTCCTTTAGAGGAGAGGCTTGTCCTCTTCTTCAAATCGGAGAAGCACCGTGAGAGGCTACGTGAGGCCGCTGTCAAGAAGAAGCGAAGCATACCGGTAGAATTCGACGACTTGATCAAGTTCGATGAGGAGTTCGCGAAAAGGTTAATCGAAAACCCAAACGTGTTGCTGCCCGTTCTGAGCAGGGCGTGCTTTAGACAGCTCCAGATAGAGGACCCCCAGTACGCCTCCACGGTCCGCAGCTTCACAGCCCGCGTGGTCTCTCTTCCGACTGTTACTCAAATACGGGAGGTTAGGTCAGAGCATCTGAGAAAGCTTGTGATGGTTGACGGGATGGTTTCAAAGGCGTCCGTGGTTAAACCCATTCTCAAAACCGGGGCCTTCCGCTGCAGATACTGCGGCGACACCCAGCTGGTTGAGCAAACAGGGCACAGGCTCATGATGCCGGAGTCATGTAGGGACAAGACATGCAGAGGAAGCAAGAGGCCTTCATTTGAGCTCGTCCCAGAGGACTCGGTCTACATCGACTACCAGGTTCTCGGTGTTCAGGAGAAGCCCGAGGACCTTCCGCCTGGACAGCTTCCAAGGGTGCTGGAGGTAAGGGCTAAAGACGACATAGTGGATGTTGTGAGACCCGGCGACAGGGTTATCGTCGTCGGGATTGTTGACTCGGTGCAGGAGAGGGCTGGTGATAGTCCTCTGAAAACGTTCAAAATCTTCCTTGAAGCGGTCAGCATAGAGCCTGCCAGCAAGGAGCCACAGGCCGTTTACATATCTCCAGAGGATGAGAAGCTGTTCAGGAAGATGGCTGAAGACCCCTTCATCATCCGCAGGCTGGTCGACTCGATCGCCCCATCCATTTACGGACTAGACCACATCAAGGAAGCCATACTACTCCTACTCGTCAGCGGCCGTTCAAAGATATTCCCGGACGGGTTACGGGTCAGGGGGGACTTGAATATCCTGCTTGTCGGCGACCCAGGAACCGCGAAGAGCCAGCTTCTCCAGTACGTTGCCTCTATTGCGCCGCGTGGTGTATACACGTCTGGCAGGGGCTCCACGGCTGCGGGGCTTACGGCGGCGGTTCTAAGGGAGAAGGAGGGGGGGATGGTTTTGGAGGCGGGGGCCATGGTTCTGGCAGACATGGGGGTCTGCTGCATAGATGAAATCGACAAGATGCGTCCCGAAGACAGGGTCGCTATCCATGAGGCCATGGCCCAGCAGACAGTAAGCGTGGCGAAGGGCGGCATCGTCGCAACCCTCAACGCGAGGACAGCTGTCCTGGCGGCGGCAAACCCCGCCTTCGGACGCTACGACCCCTACAAAAACTTCGCCGAAAACATCAACCTCCCCATAACCATCCTATCGAGGTTTGACCTGATTTTTGTCCTGAGAGACGAGCCCAACCCTGACACAGACAAAAAGATCTCAGCACATATAGCTGCACTGCACAGGCTGGGGGAGCCGGAGAGGGCTCCGCCAATCCCACCCGAAACACTGCGGAAATACATCGCTTACGCCAAACGCTTCGAGCCCACCGTAACTGCGAAAGCGTTGAAGGTGTTGGAGGATTTCTATCTGAAGATGCGTTCCCTCTACGAGAAGACTTCGACGGTTAGCATAACGGCTAGACAGTTCGAGTCCCTTATACGGTTGACGGAGGCCCATGCGAGGGCTGCTTTGAAGACGCAGGCCGACGAGGAGGATGCGGCCGCCGCCATACTTTTGATGAAGAGAAGCCTCCAGGAGGTTGGAGTCGACATAGAGACGGGTGCCCCGGACATAGACACAATAATGACCGGGAAGCCGAAAAGCCTACGTGAAAAGATGAAGACGGTTATCGAGACGATAAAGAGGTTTGAGGAGAAGAGTGGTTACGCGGCCGAGCAGGAGCTGAGGGCCGCGCTTCAACAGGAAGGCCTTGAAGATGAAGAGATAACACGTATACTGACAAGGCTTATCACAGAGGGCAGGGTCTTCATGCCTAGGACAGGGGCATACAAGGCAACATGAGTCCCGGCTCTGAGATAGAAGAGCTGCCACCATACCTAAGGCATCTGCTCACGCGATACGGAATAACAAGCCTATACCCGCCTCAGCTGCTTGCCCTGAGACACGGTTTACTCGAGAACAAGCATATGATGGTTGCCACCCCCACAGCCAGCGGTAAAACCCTGATAGCGATGATGGCGGCAGCCAAACACCTAGCCGAGGGGGGTAAGGTCTTATACCTAACTCCGCTGAGGGCCCTTGCAGCAGAGAAGCTAAGCGAGTTCACCCGTTTTTTCGAGGGAATGTACCGCGTTGTTGCAAGCACGGGTGACTACGACTCCGCAGACCCCTGGCTCGGAAGCTACGATGTGATAGTTGCAACCAACGAGAAGGCTGACAGCCTACTCCGACACAGGGCGCCTTGGATAAACAGCATAACTTTGCTGGTGGCTGATGAAGTCCACCTGATGGGGGACGGGGACAGAGGCCCAACCCTCGAGATGGCTCTAACGAGGCTTAGGGTGAACAACCCGCGGGCACAGCTGCTGGCTCTGAGTGCTACGGCGCCGAATGCTGGGGAGATAGCTGAGTGGCTGGGTGCGGAGCTTATAACAAGCGACTGGAGGCCCGTGCCTCTACGCGAGGGCGTCTACCTTGACGGCGAAATAGTCTACAGCGATAAAAAGGTCAAGGCCGTCGAGGAGCTGGACTACAACCCCACTATATCGATTGCGCTCGAAGCAGTCCTAGACGGCGGACAGGTCATAGTTTTCGCGAACACAAGGCGCAGAGCTGAACAGTACGCCGAAAAAGCTGCGGCGGCGCTTAAACGGCACAGCCTCCTAGGCGACGTCGACAGAGAGTTCCTCGACACCGCCGCAGACGAGTTGGTGCAGTCGACTGAACGCTCCGCTTTCACGGAGAGGGTGGCCGAGCTGCTCAGACAGGGGGCCTGCTTCCACCACGCAGGCCTCGGGGCCGCGCACAGAAGGGTTGTTGAAAAAGCCTTCCGTGAAAAACATCTGAAAATTTTATGCGCAACACCCACGCTCGCCGCCGGCGTTAACCTGCCTGCACGCGTCGTCCTAATCCCCGAGCTGAGGCGGTACGAGCTGGGTGAGGGGTTGAAAAACATCACGGTCACGGAGTATAAACAGTTTTGCGGAAGGGCTGGGAGGCCTGGCTACGACGTCTACGGCGAGGCCATAACTTTTGCACGCAGCAAGGAAGAGTTCGAGATAATCTTTGAGAAATATGTCCGGGGGAAGCCTGAGCGCATCTGGTCTAGGCTTGGGAGCGAGAGGCATATGAGGGCTCAGGTCCTCGCGGTGCTGGCGAGTGAGGAGATAAGAGATCGGGAGGGGCTTCACCGCTTCTTCTCCAAAACACTTTTCCACCACCAGTTTGGTGGCGAGATGTTTGGGAAGACCCTTAAGAAGGTTCTCGAGTTTCTTGTTCAGAACGGATTTGTGGTGGAGGACCGTGTTCTAAACGTCACGCGCCTCGGGAGACGTGTCGCCGAGCTTTACATAGACCCTCTCTCCGCCCTCACGGTTATCAAGACCTGTGCTAGAAGGCCTCGGAACATAGATGAGCTTGGGCTGCTGCAGGTTGTCTGCATGACCAACGAGGTCCCACCCGTGCAGATGAGACGTGTTGAGGCAGGTAAGGTCGCCCGGTTTGTCGAGGAGAACTATGACTCGTTCTTCTATGTCCCGGATGCCTTTGAGGACCCGGACATGTATGAGCTTTTCCTTGAGTCGGTTAAGACAGCGATAGTGATGAAGGCTTGGATAGACGAGGTCAGCGAGGCTGAGATTTATGAGAGGATGATGGTTGAGCCCGGGGACTTGGCTGTTTTGCGTGAAAGATGTAGCTGGATGGCTTACTCGGCTTCCCAGCTTATGGCTATTGAGGAAAATATGTTGTTGAAGAACGCGTTTGAGGTTTTGTCCGAGAGGCTGGCTCACGGTGTGAGGCCTGAGCTCCTAGGGCTGACGGCTTTGGAGGGTGTTGGGAGAGTGAGGGCCCGGAACCTGTACAACGCGGGCTACAGAACCCTTGAGGACTTGAGGCGGGCCTCTGCCGAAGAGCTGGCGAGGGTCCCCGCGATAGGCCCGAAAACCGCGGAGCTTATCAAGAAACAGGTCTAAAAAACTTCTCCAGCTCCATCAAAGTCCTCTCCTGACCTTTTTCGACGGAGCCAGGCCTAGTTCCCCTGATTTTAGCGAGAGCATCCCTCCAGCTGAGGCGTTCTTTTTTCATGAAGTATGCGGCGAGGACCGTCCCGGTACGCCCGTATCCCGCCTGGCAGTGTACTAGGACTTTTTTGTCGGATTTAACTAGGTTCTCCAAGGCCTCAACTATCCTCACAACATCCTCCGGGCTTGGTGGTTGGTGGTCTTTGAGGGGGTAGTGGATGTAGGCTATGTCTTCCCCGGCCAGCAGTCTCTCGGGTAGGGGGTTTTCGGTTAGGCTCACTATGGCGGTTATCCCCCTCTCTTTCAGGAACTTTATGTGGGTCTTTCTGCTCGGGAGACCGCTTCCTGCGACGTGTTCATCAACCATGCTGAAGTTGGGAGGACCCTCTGTGATAAGTCCCTGTAGTTTTCTCCAAAGCCCGGGCATGTGTTATTTATCCGAAACCGCTTTAAGTAACTTTTGTGTTTTCTCCTCGACTTCAGCCCTTATGCTTGCGGCCCTTTCCGCGTCGACGTCGAGGACCAGTGCTTGGACATGGTCGTATCCGAGCTTGTTTACGAGGTAGTTGAAGAGCTTTATTCCCCCCACCAGCTCATACATCCCTGAATCGGTTTTCCTGACGGTTATTGGCGCCATTATTTCGGAGAACTCCTGGAGTGCCTCATGCAATGATTCCTCTTCGGCGAGCTGGAGCGGGGGCGGGATAACTATCATTTTTACAGGTAGCTCGAGTATGACTCCCGCAACCCTGCCGTCGAGGAGCTCGGCCCTCTCAACCCTCCATGTGTCCAGTTTCAGCTTATCCCTCTCGCCGAAGTAGCCGTGCCACCACTTGAGGCTCTCCACGATAAGCCGCTCCATCTCATTGACCACTTGCTCCTTGTTCGGTAAAACCTCCTCGCTTGAGAGGACGAGCATTATAGATGACTTCCCTTTCTCAGCTGCCTTCACCCCTTGCTGCAGGAGCTGCGGCTTGACGGTGGTCAGGACCACGTCCATGAAGACCTGGTTTCCAGCCTTGTCTGCTCCGAGGCTTATCCTGACGGATACCCTGTCCTTCCCCCTTAACCGCTCTAGAAGATATTCTTTCAGCCTCTCATACATCACCATCGTGTAGATGAACTGGCCGAGCTTGCTCTCGAACTCGTCGTATCCGTATGACATTACGGTGCCTTCTCGATGTATTTGAGAACTCCGATCTCGATATAGTTGTGGTGTATGTAGGTGTATTCTTCGGAGACAGGCATCAGTGTTGCCTCGCAGACCGGGAGAGTTGGCTCCGGCACCACCACCTTAACCTGCTCACTCATGACCCATACCAATACACAAACTGTATATATGCTTTTACACATATAACGCTTTGTTTGTGAGCTAAAGCCCGCCGACAAGCATGAAGAAAATCCGCAGGCTATACAGATACAGCGGGCCCATTTAAATGCTGGGCTCACACACATTTTTCGTTGAAGCTCGCACCGGGTCCGGCTTCGAAAACGTTGGCTGAGAAGGTAGCACATTTCGTTCAAAAACCCATCCTCAGCTTGGAGCACAAGCTCTTCCCCGACGGCGAGTCATACATCAGGGTCGAAGGCGACGTGAAAGGAGAGGATGTCGTCGTCATCCAGGGACTGCATCCGCCGCAGGACAAGCATCTCACAGAGTTGCTTCTGATAGCCGACCTACTCAGAGACCTGGGGGCCGAGAAAGTCAGGGCAGTGATACCCTACATGGCGTATGCGAGACAGGATAGAAGGTTCAGGGAGGGGGAGGTGGTCAGCATAATTACTGTCCTAAAGATGTTGAAGGCCGTCGGCATAGATGAAGCGTACACAGTCAACATCCACTCTCCTTGGGTGCTTGAAAATGCCCCGCTGAAGGTCGTCAACATGGACGCCACAGGCCTCCTAGCCGTCTCCCTAAGCCAGCTGGTCAGCGAAAAACCCCTCGTCCTATCGCCTGGGAAGAAAGGGTTGGAGATGGCTTCGGCAACGGCCTCCGTCCTGGAAGCGGACTACGGCGCCGTTGTGTCGAGGCGTGACACTGTTACAGGGGAGGTGTCGGTCGAACTGGACGCAGACGTCTCAGGACGGGATGTCGTGTTGGTGGACGATGTGGTGAGCACGGGCGGGACTATGGCTAGATGTGTGGAGATTGTGAAGGGGAGGGGGGCGGGAAAGGTCTTGGTGGCATGCGTCCACGGGTTGTTCATAGGCGACGCAGCAGAAAAAATACAGGCGGCGGGGGCCAGCATGATTGTGGCGACAGACACCGTACCCAACCCCTACGCCTTCACCTCAGTAGCAGGGCTGATAGCTTCGCAGCTCACCTAGGGATGGTTAAAACCGTCTTCCTACTCTCAGGCGAAAACCCAGACCTCTCTTTCGCCGAGCTCCGCCACATAACAAGACTCACTGGAGGTTTGAAGGAGCCTGAGCTGGTTGAGCAACGTATTGCCGTAGCAGACATACCCGCCGAACTACATGAAAGGATTGTTTTAAGAGCGGCCTACACAAAGCTTTCAGCCATCCTCCTGGACATGGGTGAGACCCCGGAGCTTGCAGGCGGTTCAGTCAAGCTACGACCCGGCTGGGAGAAGCATGTCCCCATGGGGCTGAGTTTCTCCGTCGAGGTCTACGGAATAGGCGGGATGTCTTATAGCTCGACGGAGCTGGAGAAGACTGTTGCGGAGGCCGTTCTGGGCTCGGACTTGGGTTTGAGAGTGGATTTGGAAAACCCCGATGTTAGGTTTGTCTGCGTCGCTTCGCCGAAGGTTTACGCGGTCGGCGTCCTCTCCGCCCTCAAGCCAAAACACTACTTTACTTCGAGACGTGCAAAGTACAAGCCCTTCAGAACACCGTCAGCCCTACAGCCCAAGGTCGCGCGATGTCTGGTGAACCTCGCCGTCTCAAGCATGGACTCAAGGGTGTTGGACCCGTTTGCTGGCTCGGGTGCTGTGGTTGTGGAGGCGGGGCTCATGGGCCATGAGGCTGTGGGGGTTGAGTTGAAGACGTGGATATGCGAGGGGATGAGGCGTAACACCTCATACTACTGTCCAGCGACACACCACACAGTCCAAGGGGACGCACTAACCCCGCCCTTCACAAAAGCCTTCGACGCCGTAGCCACAGACCCACCGTACGGAAGGTCGGCAACACTGGCAGGGCTAGATTTCAAAAACCTACTACGCAGATTCTTCGAAAACATAGCCCCAATACTCAGGCCAAAAGCCAGGATAGCCATGTCAATACCCCGCGAATCCTTTGAAGACCTGCAAGCCTGCCTAGAATCCTTTAAAACGCTCGAATACTATGACCTCTATGTACACAAAAGCCTGACCAGGCGGCTTGTGGTGCTGGAGCTTGTCTGAGATGAGGATTACATTCCTGGGCACCGGCGGGGGCATGCCTTCGAAGAAACGGAGCCTTCCAGCCATAGCGTTACGGACCGCAAACGCCTTGACCATATTCGACTGCGGCGAGGGGACACAGCGCCAAATGCTCCACGCGGGCCTGGGCATGAAGCATGAAATACACATCTTCATCACACACCTTCACGGGGACCACGTGCTCGGCATACCTGGACTACTCTTCACACTCTCCATGAATATGCGTAAAAACGACGTCTACGTCCACGGCCCCAGCGGCATATCAGACATACTCAGGGGAATGTTAAGGCCGCAGCTCGGCGTCCTAGGCTTCAGGGCCTTGGTTGAGGAGATAGGGCCCGGCGACACCGTACGTGTAGACAACCTGACCGTAAAAGCCTTCAAAACAGACCATACATATAACAGCCTGGGATACGTGGTCGAGGAAGACCCTCGTCCGGGGAAGATGCGTGAGGAATACCTGGACATGCTTGGGGTGCCGCGGGGGCCGCTGTGGGGTATGCTTCAACGCGGCAAAACCATCGAGTATGCGGGAAGAAGGATAACCCCTGAGGAGGCGTTGGGGCCGCCTAGGCTTGGGAGGAGGGTTGTATACACCGGGGACACAAAGCCTTCGAAGACGGTTTTAGAGGCCGCTGAGGGGGCTGACGTCCTGATACATGACGCAACGTTTGACTCCGGGCTGGCTGGCAAGGCACATGAGGAGGGGCATTCGACGGCCCTTGAGGCAGCTGAGACCGCTGCAGCCGCCCGCGTCAGACGGCTCTACCTCTTCCACATAAGCCCAAGGTACGACGACGTCACAATCCTACTCAACGAAGCACGGAAAGTCTTCCCCGAATCCTACGTCGCAGAAGACCTTGAATCCTATGTTGTCCCATTCCGCTGACTACTCTGTCAACCATTCGACAAACTTCTTCGGGTCCTCAGCCCTAACGACAACCTTTATCGGCCCCAGAGCAACAGTCTCACCCTCCTCGTAGAAGGAGAGCTTGCCCACGTATGCGGCCTGTTTGTTGATATAGAAGACAACCATGTTATCTCTAAAACCCTTCATAAGCAGTGACCTGGCGGAGGACCTAATCCTTCTGGACCTGATAAGCATTTTCAGCCTATCGAACCCCTCCAGCGAGTTTATCTTCGCCGTTAACCGCCCATCCTCGTGCCTTAACTCCGCCTTGGGGAAGATGTTAAGTACGGCCCTCTCCACCTTCGCCAAATCCTCTGTGGGGTGGACATCGGAGGATATCTCAGCAGATATGTTCAAAGCATCGACTTTAGTGAGGACAGCGTCATCATAACGTTCAAGGTGTTTTCAAACAGCTCTGTCTGTGTAACCCTGCCTATAATCTTCCCCTGCTCTACGACAAAGAGCCTCCTAATGTTTTTCTCAACCATTTTGGCCATCGCCTCGCCGAGGGATGCGTCAGGGCTTATGGTCTCTATCGGGCTTGACATTATTTCCCCGACAGCCATGTTTAGAGAACAGCCCTTTGCAATACATCTCCTAATCACGTCCCTTTCGGTCACAACCCCGACAGGCAGGTTGTTGCGTGTGATGACCAGCGACCAGACATCGTTGTCGAGCATGGTCTTTATAGCCTGAGCTATCGTCGCCTTCTCATCCACCTGCACAACCTTTTTGTCCATAACATCACGGACTCTCAACGTGATGGGCATTTAAACCACGTATATTCTGCTTTTTTTCCGCGATATAAGTATTGTAAGCCAATTGCATACATTAATACCGCATGTTCAGACCTGATTTAGGAATGCTTGACGGAGCGTATGTGGCTGTCTGGGAGGGGGTTGACGGCTCCGGGAAAACGACTTTGATGAATGAGACGTCTGTAAGGCTGCGCTCGATGGGATACAGCGTCGAGTTCTATAAAACACCCAGCGAAACCGCCACAGGCCTATTCGCAAAAGAATACGGAAACAAGGAGGACACAGACCCCTTGACCCGCATGCTCATTTTCCTGGCCAACACAGCGGACGACAGCAAGATTTTGAAAACAATCATAAGGGAGAAAAAACCCGAGTTCATGTTCGTCGACAGATACTATGCCTGCTCAATTGTTTACGGCTTCGCCCTCCTCTCAAAACGTTTCTCAAAAAAATACAGCGGTGAAAGCCTCATCCACTTTCTCAAACATGTCGAGGAGCTCGGTTCAGAGATTTTCGTCAAACCGGACCTGACTATAGTGGTTGACATAGACCCGGTGACGAGGATGCAGCGGGCCCTGAGCAAGCAGGCTGGCTCGGACACCGCCTTCGAAAGAGATGAAGAGCTACAAAACCTTGTCCGTTTCTACTACGACCAGCTTGTCGAACAGCTCGGCGGCTGTGCGTTAAAGGTCTTCAACGCAGACAACGCCCTAAAACAGCTTTCACACAGCATCGCGGAGGACTTGGTGAGGAAGAGGGAGATGCTTAGGTGAGGGCCTTCATAGCTGTTTCGGTGGACAACCCAGAGGTTGTTGGAAAAGTTGTTGAAGTCCAGAGGGAGCTGGAGACGGCTGGGCGCAACGGTTTGAAGACCGTTGAGCCGGAAAACCTCCATCTCACGCTCCGCTTCCTCGGAGAAATAGAAGAGCATGACGTGGAAATAGTAAAGACCGCCCTAGATGCCTTGGATGTAAAACCCTTCACTCTGGAGTTTAAGGGGCTTGGATACTTTCCCGGAGGTGGTCGTGTGAACGTTGTATGGGTCGGGGTTGGGGGTGATGTGGATACGTTGAGACAGGTTTCCGAGAAGATTGAGGCCGGGCTTAGGGCCTTAAGGCTTGAGAAGGAGAGGTTTTCACCACATCTCACAGTCTGCAGGGTTAAGTTTCTCCGAGACCGTCAATCACTCTTCGACGTGATAGCGAAACATCACGGCACATATTTCGGACGACAGTACGTTGACAAAATCGTGTTGAAGAAAAGCAACCTAACTCCGTCCGGGCCCATTTATTCGGATGTATGGGTGAAAAAACTTGGCTAACCTCGAGGAGATGCTTGCGGGCATTCAAGGGGAGCTAAGGCCCCTCCCTGAAAAGCTTGAAGTCTGCTCCCACGTGTCAAACAAGCTTGTGAAGGGTTTGGAGGCTTTTTTCGGCTTAGGCAAGGTCTCGCTGGAGGGCTCATACGCTAAGGGCACGATGGTGAGGGGGAGGGAGGAGGTGGATATCTTCATCCACTTCGAGAAATCAACACCCGTGGGGGACGCAGCCCGGCAGGTTCTCGCAAAAGGAACGGAGCTGGTCAAAAGCCTAGGCGGAGCCGTCAGGCTCCGTTATGCAAGCCACCCATACGTCGAGGGGCTCATAGAGGGAGTACGTGTAAACATCGTCCCATGCTACGACACAGAGCCGGGTAAATGGCTGACACCCGTCGACAGAACACCATATCACACAAGATACGTCAAGTCCATGTTGAACGAGAGGCTGGCTGACGAGGTCAGGCTTCTAAAGGCCTTTCTGATGAACGACGGAATTTACGGCGCCGAGATAAAGAGTCGTGGTTTCAGCGGCTACGCATGCGAGCTCCTAATAATCAGGTATGGGTCCTTCCTCTCGCTTCTCAAAGCCGCATCGGAGTGGAGGCCTCCCGTTGTCCTCGACGGCGGGCAAGAGCTTTTCCCCAACCAGCCAATAATCATAACCGACCCCGTTGACGAAAAACGGAACGTAACAGCCGCGGTCTCCACAACCTCACTCTCAAAATTCATAATGAAGGTAAAGCTCTTCCTCAGCAGGCCGTCAGCGGAATACTTCTTTGAGAAAACACGTCGCACAGCATCCACCGAGGGAAGGCATTTCGTAGCGTTGGTCTTCGACGTCCCCGAGGAGCCGCCCGACATACTGTGGGGTGAGTTGGGCAGGACGTTGGAGGGGCTTGCCAGGGCGTTGGAGGGAAACGGGTTCAAGCTGTACAGGTCTGGCGGCAGCACCGATGGCCGGAGGGCGATACTCCTCTATGAGCTGGAGGAGGTGAGGCTTCCCGATACCTACCTCCATACCGGCCCACCTGTCTGGAGCCGGAACGCCGTCCAATTCGTTGAGGAGCAGCTCAGGAAAAAGGACCTTGTTCTGCTCCCGTGGGTTGACGGAGATAGGCTCTACTCCCTTAGACGTAGGAGGTATGTTGAGCCTGTGGGGTTTCTCCGCGACGTCATCGAGGGAGCCAAGGCCTCCATCTCCAAAACACTCCTAACGAAGCTTAGGAACTGCACGGTTACGACAGACATGGAAGGATTGAGAACTAGTTTGGACGGCGAGCTGAGGGAGTATTTGGAGGAGTTTATTGCCGCATGCCCCGCTTTCATAGCGACCTACGTCAAATACCGATAGCAGGCCTGTTGGAGTCCGCAGGCGAATACGACCTCTCGAACCTAAGCTACCCCTCAGGCAACATCGAGGAATCGGTCAGCAGGCTTTCAAGGCTTCTCTCGATGGGTGTTTCACACCTGGCCTGCGAAAAGGTGGGGGAGAGGATTTCGCCGTTTCTTCTGGGTAAGGGCGTTAGAGGCGTCGTCTTCCTCGGCCTGCTAGGCGGCGGGCTTGTTGCCGTAAAAATGCTGAGAACCGATTCAGCCGTCCCTAGTATGGAGAAAGAGGCCTTGATGCAGACCATGGCAAACAGCCTCGGAGTAGGGCCACGCATCATCAAACACTCCACAGACATGATTGTCATGGAGTATGTAGGGGGGGTTAACTTGGACGAGTTTATAGCATCTAAACCAGAAAGCCTTGGCGGGGTTGTCTGGGGAGTTCTCAACCAGTGTTATGTGATGGATGTTAACGGCCTAGACCATGGCCAGCTGACAGATTCCTCAAACCACGTAATCGTCCAAGAAAACATCCGCCCCGTCATCATAGATTTTAGCCACGCCTCAAACACAAGGAAAACATCTAACTTGACATCTTTCGTCTCCTACCTGCTCAGGACGGTGTTGGAGGAGCATAGGGAAGACCGTGAAATTCACCAAACCCTCCGCCTGTATAAGGAGAGGAAGACAGCCCACGAATTCGAACAGGTAAGGGATAGGCTCCTCAGGCTACTACGTTAGGGGGTAACTCTTTTAAGCCCTCGTCTCCCTTAATAACTCATGTTGGTTGCCGACGTTGTAGAGGATTTAAAGAGGCTTTTAGGCGATGAGATAGTTTTCTCCGACGAGGAGACCCTCAAGAAATACTCGGCGGACATGGGCGGGTACTCCAAGAAACCCATGGTTGTGGTCAGGGTTAGAAACGTCGAGGATGTTTCAAAGCTACTCAGGTACTGTAACGAGAGGAGAATTCACGTATCACCTTGGGGGGCTGGAACAAGCCTGACGGGCGCCGTCGTCACAGACGGCGTATTAATCGACCTCTCAGGGTTAAACAGGGTTTTGAAGGTTGACACCGTTAACTACTATGTCCACGTGGAGGCGGGGGTTGTGTTGGAGGAGCTGAACAAGGAGCTTGCGCCCTATGGGTTCTTCTTCCCACCCGACCCGGCGAGCAGCTTCATCTGCACCGTTGGGGGCGCGATAGCCGAGGGCTCCGGAGGCCTCAGATGCGTGAAGTACGGCACCGTAAAGGACTGGGTGATGGCCGTCAAGGTAGTAACACCAGACGGCAGCGTCTTGGTTTTCGGTGAGCCGCTTGCGAAAAACAGGGCCGGATACAACCTTACACAGCTCATCGTGGGCAGTGAGGGGACGCTGGGTGTGGTCGTCGAGGCCTGGCTTAAGATAGCCCCCATACCAGATGTTCCGGTTAGACGTGTTTACGCTGTTTTCGACAACTGGGATGATGCAGGGAGGGCTATTGTCGAGATAAGGAGGAGAAGGATTGTTCCTAGGATGCTGGAGTTTTTCGACAGAATAGGGCTTGAGGCCTCCAACCTTATGCACGGCATAAACCTACCCGTCGGCGAGGCCATGCTGCTGATAGACGTGGAAGAATACACCGGAAAGGAGCTGGGCCTGCTTGTCGAGATATTACATAATAACGGGGCACGGCTTGTGAATGTTGCGCAGACTGAGGAGGAGGCGGAGATGCTACTCCAGGCTAGGGCGACGATGTATCTAGCCATCAACATGGTGTCCAAGGCCCGGGTTGTGGAGGATGTTTGCGTACCAATCGACCGGATAGTCGAATATCTGGGGAAGGTTAAACAGCTTGCCTCCAAGTATGGTCTGAGGATAGCGATGAACGGCCACGCCGGCGACGGAAACATACACCCCGTCATACTATACGACCCCGACAACGCAGACGAAGTAAGAAAGGTGCATGAAGCAGTCAACGAACTGGTACGCTACGCAATCGAAACAGGTGGAACAATCACAGGCGAGCACGGGGTCGGCGTCCAGAAGATGCAGGAGCTATACCTGCAGCTAAAGGAACACAACGGCATACGCACACTCGAGCTCATGAAGAAGATAAAGGAGGCCTTCGACCCCAACAACATACTTAACCCCGGAAAATACATCGACATGCCATGGAGATAGTCGCAGTAGACTTCGGCGCAACCTACACAAGGTTTGCGGCGTCGCGGAGAAACGGCACAATCACCCACCGCATCGTACACGCAACCCCTAAAGACCTCCAGGAGATTAGAAGAATGTTCAAGCAATCGTTCACATATCTGCATAAGCTCGGCGTCTCAAAGAAGGCGCCCGTGGGCATCGCATCAATAGGCCCTCTCGACATCAGGAGAGGCATGGTCTCCAACGCACCCAACCTAGGCCGCATCAAGATTAACCTACAGGCCTTGGTTGAAGAGTATCACGGCTCGAAGCCGGTCATACTCAACGACGCCACATCCGCAGCCCTCGGCGAGACAGTCTTAGGTAGGTGGCGGGGCGTGGAAAACCTTGTCTACATTACAGTAAGCACGGGTATAGGCGGCGGGGCGGTTGTCGACGGACACCTGCTCTTGGGGAAGGACGGCAACGCGGTGGAAATAGGCCACATAGTGGTTGATTACGGGAGCCGTGTGAGGTGTGGTTGCGGGGGGCGTGGACACTGGGAGGCCCTATGCTCCGGCTCGGGCATACCCAAGCTCGCGAGAGCAAGGTCTGGTAGACTTTGGAAAACAGCGGCCGAGGTTTTTAGAGCCGCGTCAGATGGCGATAAGCAGGCTCTAGCTGTGGTTAAGGAGATGGAATACCTGAACGCGGCAGCATACGCCTCCGTCGTGAACACCTTCGACCCGGAGGTGGTGGTCGTTGGAGGGGGTGTTGCGTTGAACCATCCCCGTGAGGTTGTGGAGATGCCTTTAAAACGGTTAAGAGGGTACAGGCTGCTCAGCTCAGAGTTTGCCTTGACAGAGTTCGGCGCGGACGCCTCTTTAATGGGGGCCGTAGCCGCTGCGTTAACGCTTTCTGAAAGCTAATATACTTTCGCAACATAAGATTCTACATGAAGGCATTTGTTTTAGGCACCGTTGGCTCGCGGAGCAGTCTGCTGGATACTCTGAACGGGGTGAGGGGTGATAAAAACGTTGAAGAATCATACCTGATATGGGGGCCCTACGACGTCATCGCAAAGGTCAAGGCCGACTCGCTTACTCAGCTGAACAACATACTTGATGTCATGAGGGAACACGGAGTGGTGGATACCAACTCGTTGATAGTTAACGAGGGCGGTCTATCAGTTGAGAAGGAGGGCTGCGCAGGTAGGCGTAAATCGGCTTATGTATTCATCAAGATGAGGAGGCCGTCGGCACCCAAGCTCTGGGAGAAATACCTGATGTCGATAGATGATGTGTTGGAGGCACATGAGCTCTTCGGGATGTGGGATGTGGTTGTAAGTGTTGCGGAGGAGGCCCGTGAGGACTTTTTCAACAGGTTCTTCAAAAAGCTCTGGCTACTTACAGAGGTAAACATGACATCCACACACACAATGTTCACGGTAAAGGAGTAGCAAGGTTATATTTAATACTGTAAACTGGACAGGTCGCCACCGATGGAGGCCCTTAAAACCTTTATGCGACGTGTTCCACAGTGCGTTACTGTTGTAACCTCCTTTAAAGACGGTGAGCCACATGGAATGACGGTGAGCTCCTTTACATCTGTCTCCGCCAACCCCCCACTTGTAATTATCGCGTTGGAGAAAAACACCCGGACGCGTATGGTTATCTCGGAGAAAGGGTTTTTCGCAGTCAACCTGCTGAGCAGCCGTCAGGCCGATGTCTCCGAAAACTTCGCCTACAGCCCGCATGAAACAAGGTTTGATATGGTGGCGTACCGCGTAGAGGACGGCAAGTTCCCCGTCATAGACGGCGTCCTAGCCGCACTCTTCTGCAGAGTTGTCAGGCAGCTCGAGGTCGGGGACCACATTCTCTTCATCGGCGAGATAGTAGGGTCTGAGACCTACCAAGACGGCAGCCCACTAATCTACCTAAACCGCCGGTACTGGACTGTCAGGGAACTAGCCTGAACCGGTCGCGGGGGAAAAGTATTGTCTCCCTTATGTTTGTACGGCGTGTGAGAACCATCAAAAGCCTTTCAAAGCCCAGCCCCCAGCCGGCGTGGACAGGCATTCCGTAGCTGAAGACTTTGAGATGGTCTTCGAACGACGCCGGGTTGAGGCCCTTCTCCTCCAGACGCCTGCGTAGAAGCTCTCCATCGGAGACGCGTGTCCCGCCGGAGGCGAGCTCCAGCCACTGGTACATCAAGTCGAAGGACTCCGAAACCTTCGGGTTTTTACTGCTGGGCTGGATGTAGAACGGCTTGATGTCTGTCGGGAACTCTGTGATAAAGTAGTAGCTGTGGAATTTTTTGGCGAGGGCCCTCAAATGAGGTGTGCCAAAATCCTCCCCATAACTTATCGACACACCCATGGAACTCAGGATCTCCACAGACTCATCATACGTAATCCGGGGAAACGGTGTACGCGGGGGCTTAAGCTCCACGCCGAGGCTCTTCAACTCTCTGCCATTCACATCAATAACCCTCTTCACCACATACGCTACCGCATCCTCCAACAGCTTCATGACGTCATCCATGTCTGCGAAAGCCTGTTCAATATCAACTGATGTGAACTCGCTGACGTGGCGCCCTGTATGCGATTCCTCGGCCCTGAAGTAGGGCCCTATCTCGAAGACCTTCTCAAAAACGGTTGTCAACTCTTCCTTGTAGAGCTGGGGGCTTTGCGCAAGGTATGCTGTTCTGTCAAAGTATTTCACCTCGAAAAGCTCCGCACCACCCTCCGTGGCCGTTGCGATTATCTTGGGGGTCCTCACCTCTACGAAGCCTTTTTCATGGAAGAATTCACGGAGAGCAGTCAGGACAGTGCTCCCGATGAGGAATATGCTCTTGACCTCCTGCCTCCTGAGGTCCAGGATGCGGTGTTTCAGCCTGATGTCAAGCCCGGCCTTCACTTTCCCCGTTGGGTCGTATTCGAGGCGGGGGGCCGCTGCGCCCAGTACGGTGAGCTTTCTGCCGGCCACCTCGACCCCGAGCTTCGACTTGGGCTGGCGTGTAACGACTCCGTTGACATGGATGACGGACTCGTTTGGGATGTTGTTAAGCGCTGCCGCGGTAGCCTCATCCACCTCACCCCTCCTGAAAACTACTTGACAAATACCCGAGACATCGCGGACAAGAATAAAGACAAGCTTGCCGAGGTCCCTGACCTCGTGAACCCATCCGAAGACGTCCACATCAACCCCATCCATCTCCGGCTTGACCTCGCCGGCCATAACGCGCCGCGATAAAGCATCCTTAAGGCTCTTGTCCAGCATCCGCTCACCTTTCTGAACGGGTGTAAACTTTTTTCCTGATGAACTCGAAGCTCACCGAAACACCCTTCACATTCCTCAACAGCTCTGAGAGAAGTTTTGGGGGGGTTTTCAGGGACCGTTCGTCGTCCACCACAACCCTAATCTCCTCCGTTTGGTCCGGCAGCCATACCTTGTTAACCGCCACCACCCGTGCCGGTGAAACTAGGCCCTGGATAAACCTGTTAAGGTCTCTGAATTCCTCAACAAAATATGTTTCAAGTTTGGTGGCCCGCGAAACCTCTTCACCCATTTTCTCTATAATGTTTGGTTGTAGCCGGCTTGGCCCGCCCTCCCGCAGGACGACGTAGAGCTTGTTGTCCAGCTTAAAACTTCTGACGTAGGAGAGTGATGATATTCTTGGTTCCCGCTTCTCGTACTCGAGGAGCGCCTTCATTACGGTGAGGTCTGTCTGTGTGAGCTCCCCGCTCCGGACTTTAGCCTCACACTTGCTGCACAGGACGCCGGTCCTTAGGTCGAATGTGCATACTGGGAACTCCAACCTTTGCACCTAGAGGCCATGTAGGGCCCCTCAGGACTGTCCTATCACTATCTCTATCGTGCTGACGTTGAGCGTTCTGTTCTGCTCGTCTGTTATCTGCTCGGTTCCCAGCCTGATGTCCTTGACCTGAAGGTTTGACAGAAACCTGTTCTTGGCTATCTGGACAACGTCTACGGCCCTGCTTATGGCCCTACCGCGTGCCTTGACGATGACCTCTTTAGAGCCGCCCTGAAACCCTGTCAAAACAGCGAGGACATAGCTCATCGCAGGCTTCTTCCCAACCAACACCGTTGGAGCTATCTGTTTTTCAGCCAACCGCCTCCACCTCTACAGTTATCCCTTTCAGCAAACGTATTATATTAAGTATTCTTTTTCCCTGCCCTAGGCTCTCAGCCAGCCCATAGCGCCTGAATAGTCTTTATAGCCTTCCTGCCTTTTTAAAACCCGGGTGCCGGCATGGGGGATAGTTTTGGAGCGTCTCCGGTTTCAGATGAGGCGCGTAGGCTGGTTGAGCTAGGGTTCCGGTTAGGGTCGGAGCAGAAAATTGTGTCGGGAAAGGATTATGAGGCGAAGTGGGTGCAGGAATGGTTTGACAACAGGCTGTTTGAGCCTAATCTTGACAAATCCCGCCCTAAGTTCTTCATCTGTGTTCCCTACGCCTACCAGAACGGGCCTCTGCATCTCGGCCACGGCTTTACCTTCACACGCGGGGACATCATAGCACGTTACAAGCGGATGAAGGGCTTCAACGTACTCTTTCCATGGGCGTGGCACTGGACCGGCGAAGCTGTGGCTGGAACAAGTGAAAGGCTGCGGCGAGGCGACGAGACAATCAGGAGGATGCTCGTGGAAATCGACGGCGTCCCAGAGAGTCTGCTAAAGTATTTCGAACACCCAGAGTTCATTTGCGCCTACTACACGGCTGAAAACAGGCAGCTCGTCAAGGCCATGGGCTGGTCAGTTGACTGGAGCAGGGAGTTTTACACAACAAACCTACATCCCTACTACAGCAACTTCATCCACTGGCAGTACAGTGTCCTAAGAAGACGTGAGCTTGTAACGATGGGCCGCCACCCCGTAGTCTGGTGCCCAGCCTGCCAGAGTGCGACGGGAGACCATGACAGGCTGCAGGGCGTCGGAATATACCCCGAGGAATTCACGCTTGTCTATTTCACAGTCGGCGACACCAAGCTCGCGGCCGCCACGTTGAGGCCTGAAACAGTTTACGGCGTGACGAACATATGGCTTAACCCTGACGCACAATACTCTGTGGTCGTTAAAGACGGGGTAAAGCTGGTGGTTAGCAGGGAGGCGGTGCGAAAGCTCTCAGAGCAGTGGCAGGGGCTGCAGGTGCTGGAAAACTTTGAGGGGAGAAAGTTAATCGGCAGTAAAGCAAGGGCCCCGTTGACAGATAGAGAGATTCCGATTCTACCCGCCTGGTTCGTCGACCCATCGTTTGGGACGGGGGTCGTCTACAGCGTGCCAGCCCACGCGCCCTACGACTACGTGGCCCTGAGAGATTTGCAGAGAAACCCTGAAAAACTCGCCGCCTACGGAATCAGCCCAGAGGCCGTTAAGGAAATCAAGCCGGTGCAGGTTATAGCGCTGCAAGGTTTCGGCGAACACCCCGCCGTCGAGGCTGTGGAAAAGCTTGGAGTAACAAGCCAGTCCGACGAAAGGCTGGAGGAGTTGACGAAGGAAATTTACTCGAAGGAGTTTCACACGGGCGTTATGGTGGTTGATGAGTATAGGGGCAGGTCTGTATCCGAGGCGAGGAAACTTGTTCAGGAGAGGCTGAGGAGCTTGGGTGAAGGCGACGTATACTACGACCTGTCGGGTAGGGTTGTCTGCAGGTCCGGGGACGAGTGCCTGGTGAAGATTGTGGAGGACCAGTGGTTTCTGAAGTTTTCAGACCCGGAGTGGAAGGAGAAGGTTAGGAAACATCTTGCGGAAATGAATATCTACCCTGAGGCGGCACGGACGTGGTTTTACAACGTCGTCGACTGGCTCCACGACTGGGCCTGCACACGGAAGACAGGTCTGGGCACACCGCTCCCCTGGGACCCCTCATGGAAGGTTGAGACACTGAGCGACTCAACAATCTACCCCGCCCTCTACACCTTGAGCAGGCTTTTTAACAAAAACCTTGACGCAGCCGTTAAGCTCAGCACCGAGGCCTTCGACTACGTGTTTCACGGCGTCGGCGATGCAGACATCTTGGCAGCCAAATACGGCCTCGACCCCTCACTGCTAAAATCACTGCGGCAGGAGTTCCTCTACTGGTATGGTGTCGACCTAAGGGTTTCAGCTAAAGACCTCGTCCCCAACCATCTCACCTTCTACCTATTCCACCACACAGGCATATTCGAGGAAAAACACTGGCCCAAGGGAATCAGCGTAAACGGCATGATTACAATCGAGGGCCAAGTGATGTCCAAGAGTAAGGGCAACTTCATACCGTTGAAAAAGGCCGTCGCAAGGCATGGGGCGGATGCGACGAGGCTTGCCCTTACGCTGAGCGCTGAGGACCTCGACGACCCTGACTGGCGTGAAAAAAACGCGGAAGAGGCCGCGCAGTTTGTTCAGAACTTTCTGGCAATCGTGAGGCGGGCGGCGGAGGCGGAGGATGCTGAAGGCCCTGCTGATAGATGGCTTCTGGCGGCCCTAAAACTCTCTGTGAAAACTGTTACGGAGGCCCTGGAGGCGGCTAAGACAAGGACGGCATGCAACGAGGTTGTGTATGGAATGCTCAACAACTGGAGGTGGTGGGTTAGGCGTAACAGCGGCAGAGTAACTCGGGCGGGCAGGGTCTACTCAGAGGCCTGGGCCTCCCTTCTCGCACCCTTCGCACCGTTCGCGGCCGAGGAGGCTTGGAGACTGCTGGGAAAGAGCGGGTATGTCTCCACGTCAAGATGGCCCGAGATGCCGTTGACGGAGGACGACCTCAAACACCTAATGTATGAGAAGGCTTTGCAGGAGTTGATGGATGACGTGAGGGAGGTTTTGAAGGTCGTCAAAGGCCAGCCCACGATGGTGAAGCTTTACACCGCCGCAGGCTGGAAAACCACGTTCGCCGAGAAAATCCTGCACTCAAAGCTGGGTGAGGCATTAAAATGGCTCATGGAAAAAATGCCCGAAAAACAGGAGGAAGGGCGGCGGATAGCGCCAAAGCTGGCTCAAGAGCTGAGAAACAGGTGGGAGAAACATATGTCACTATGCGGTTTGGCTGGTTTCAGCCCCCGTGAGGAGATGCTGGTAGAGTTGATGAAAAGCGACCGCACGCTGTGTTTGGATGTCGCTGTTCTTATTGAACGCGAGGCTGGGTTGAAGGCCGTTGTGCTGGACGAGTCTGAGGCCTTGTCGGGCATGGAGAGGGAGAAGGCCGCCAACTCACTGCCCCTAAAGCCCGCGATATATGTGGTTACGGGTTAGGGTGATGGGCGGCAAGGTTTTGTTCGTAATCCTTTCAGGCCCCAATGAGGTCGAGAAGGCACGCCAAGCCCTCCGCATCGCCCGCAACATGGCTAGGGAAAAAATCGTCGAAGACGTGAGAATACTGTTCCTAGGCCCCGGGGCCACCTTACTAGACCCATCCAACCCACACTACTCGCTCATAGAAAACTTCCTAAGGGCCCTTAACCAGCTCAAGGTCTACGTGGCTGTCTGCGCGGGCAATGCAAAAGTCTACAATCTTGAGGACAAAATAGACAGACAGCTTGTCATAATGGACGACTCGATGGCCGTTTTCGCGGAGGCCGTTGAAAAGGGGTACAGTGTCGCGACCTTCTAACACAAACTTTAATACCTATACAGGCGACAATATTGTTGCCCATGGTTTCGACAAAAATTGTCGTAACTGCGGTCGTCTTCTTGGTGATAGGCCTTGGTGCAGGAATTTTCCTTGGCCCCGTGGTGAATCCGCCGCCAAAGACTGAGGTTGTTCCAATAAAGTTCGTCCTAGACTGGGCAATTCAAGGACCGCAAGCCCCCTTCATTGTGGCTCTTGAGAAAGGCTACTTTGCACAGGAGGGATTGGCTGTAATAGTGGACAGAGGCTACGGCTCTGCCGACGCGGTCTCGAAAGTGGCTTCTGGAGCGTATCAGATTGGTTACGGAAGCCTGGATGCCTTGATAGAGTTTAACGTAAAAAACCCCGGCAAGGAGCTGATGGCGGTCTACGTTGTGCTGAACAGCCCACCATACTCAGTGCTTACGTTGAAAGGCAAGGGAATCAACAGCCCAAAGGACTTGGAGGGTAAAAAGATAGGGGCCCCCGAGGGCGATGCGCCGCGACGGCTGTTCCCCGTCTTCGCCAAAGCTGTGGGAATAGACCCTGCAAAGGTCGAGTGGGTTAGCATGTCGCCGCCGTTAAGGGAGCCCTCGCTGGTCAAAGGCGAGGTAGACGCAATAACGGGCTTCTACTTCACAGGCTACCTAAACCTGCTCGCCTTAAACGTCAACCCCTCAGACATCGTCGCATTCAAGTACAAAGACTTCGGCGTAGAGCTCTACGGCAACGCAATCATAGTCAGGAAGGACTTTATGCAGGAAAAACCTGAGGCCGTAGCCAAGTTTGTCCGAGCCGTCAACCGCGCCCTGAAAGAAGTTATCGCAGACCCCGATAAGGCCGCCGACTACGTCAAACAACGAGACCCCCTCGTCGACAGGAACGTTGAGCTGCAGCGGCTTAAGCTGGCGCTCAGCGACAACATCGTGACGGAAGAAGTGAGACGCAACGGACTCGGAGCCGTCGACCGGGCGAGGCTTGAGAAAACAATCCAATCTGTCGTAACGGCCTTCAACCTACCGCGGACACCCTCCCCTGACGAGGTCTTCACAGACAAGTTCCTACCACCGAAGGAAGAGAGAACCATTTAAACACCCCCACTCTTTTTATCAAGGGTGCAGAATTGATCGATTTAAGGAATGTAAGCCTCGAGTACATTTCTAAGTCGGGTTTTAGGCAGTATTCCGTTGTTAAGGCCTTGGATAATGTGAGCCTGAGAGTGGAGGGAGGCAGCTTCACCTCGATAGTTGGGCCCAGCGGATGTGGTAAAACAACCATACTCAAGCTTGTTTCAGGACTTTTGCGCCCCACTTCCGGCGAGGTTTACGTCAACGGGAAAAAGGTGGAAAAGCCTCTCAGCATAGTGGGAATGGCCTTCCAAAACCCGGTACTTCTACCGTGGAGGTCTGTGCTCCAAAACATTCTGCTGCCGCTTGAGGTGGTAGAACCCCATAAGTCGAGGCTGGAAAGCCACAGGGACGAGTATGTGGAGAAGGCGTTGAGGCTGTTGAGGCTTGTTGGGCTTGAGGGTTTCGCCAACAAGAAGCCATGGGAGCTTTCAGGCGGCATGCAGCAGCGTGTCTCCCTGTGTAGAGCACTCATACATGACCCGGAAATCCTCCTACTAGACGAGCCCTTCGGAGCCCTCGACCTCTTCACCCGCGAGGAGCTCTGGTCGGTCATCCAGAGCCTATGGCTGGAGACAAAATGCACGGTCCTAATGGTTACCCACGACTTACGTGAAGCACTCTATCTCTCCGACAAAATTTACGTGATGAGCCCTAGGCCCGGACGCGTCATAGGCGTAGTAGAGTCCAAGTACCCCAGACCACGCAACATAGACATAACCTACACAGACAGCTTCGTCGAACAACTGCATTCCCTTAGAGGCATGATACAGGTGAGGTAAATGCCGAAAACACCTCTTACAGTAGTTCTCTCAAACACCCTGAAGGAGTACACGCCAGCCATCATAGTCTTCCTCGGTTTCTTCGCCATTTGGGAGCTCAGCACAATAGTCTTCAACATACCGGAGTTCATCCTGCCCCCGCCGTCGAAAACAATCCAAGTACTCTACCAAAACCTAAACATTATCATCCAGCACTCCTATGCAACCCTCCAGTCAACCCTAATAGGTTTCGGAGTGTCGATAGTTTTCGGACTTGCGCTCGGGCTTGCTGTGGGATACTCCTCAATCGTATACAAAGCGGTTTATCCCCTGCTGGTTGCTTTCAACACAATACCGAAGGTAGCCATAGTCCCTATTCTGGTTATCTGGTTCGGGGTGGGCAAAGTGCCTGCAACCCTCACGGCCTTCCTCATCTCCTTCTTCCCCATAGTCGTAAACGTCGCGGTTGCCCTAGCAACGATAGAGCCGGAGATACGTGACGTGCTGCGGTCGCTCGGCGCCTCCAAGGGCCAGATATTCATCAAAATAGGCATCCCCAGGTCCCTACCCTACTTCTTCGGCTCCCTGAAGGTGGCGTCGACACTCGCATTCGTGGGAGCAGTAATCTCTGAAACGGTCGCCAGCAACGAGGGCACTGGGTACCTGATGATAGCGGCCAGCTCGAGGTTCGACGTCCCACTCGTCTTCGCAGGCCTCCTTGTAATCTCACTGCTAGGTGTAAGCCTGTTTATAGTCTTCGCCCTCTTCGAGAGACGATTGGTTGGATGGGCGTACAGATAGCTAGAGGTCGCTGAGCTTAAAGATGTAGACGGCGGCGCAGAGTCCCGCTAACCCGTAGGCCAACGGTATTGCGATGAGGGGGTAGACAAACCATTCGCCGGCCTCTCTGATGATGAAGGAGCCCAACTCACCTAGGAAAGTCATCCGTGGGTCGACGGAATAAACCATGAGAAGCCTCGAGGCCTCCAACGGGTTCAAGACGATAAGAAACCAGAGCTCCGCGGCCGAGAGCTTGAAAACGATGACCAAGGCCATCAAAACCATCTCATAGACCATCGCAAGAAATATCCATACGGCGATTGAGGCTGCGAGGGCCGCAAACCTGCTCGACGTAATGGTTGTTATAAACATACCGAGCCCCACAAAAGAGAAAACCATCAGGAGCGATGTTGCCAAGATTTTCAGAAATATGGCCAGGTCAACCTCCGTCAGGAAGAGCATCATATACCAGCTGGAAAGCCCGTAGCCGAGAACCGTAGCAAACGCTATCGCAAGGTTTGTTGTGAGCGCCTTAGCTATCACGAGCTCAGGCCTTGTTATCGGTAATGATAGGTGGAACTCCAGGGTTCCCTGCTCTCTCTCGGAGACGATTGAGAGCGATGCTGTTATAATTGATATGAGTGGGACTATGTAGAGGTTTAGGTTGATTATTCCAGCCAGTGCTCCGCTGAAGGCCCTTAAACCAACCGTGCCCAGCCCCAGTATCCCGAGGTGTGAAAACGTCAGCGAAAGTGATGTGAAGGCCGCTACATAGCCGATGATCCACCTGCTTGTCAGTGAGGAGTATACGCCTTTAACGACTAGTTTGAGTAGAGCAGTGCTCAGCCCCCAATCGCCCTCAACAGCTCTTCGGCATCGGGCTCCTCAACCCATGCATTCCCCATCTCAAACCCCTCTCCATCCAGTTCCTTCAGCTTTTCAAACAGGTTGTCTGTGCTATACGTCCTCCAACCGTCCTTCCCTCGGACATGTATTCTGTAGACCGGTTTAACCACCTCTATCGCCTCGGAGGCATCCAATACCCTGACAAGCCGGCCATCCCTCAGGACCGCTACGCTTTCAAAACTGTGTATCAACCCGCTCATCGTATGGACGCTGACGATAACTGTTTTCCCCATATTTGCCTGCCTCCTTAGAAGTTCGCCGACAGTATTCCTCGCCATAGGGTCCAGGTTGTTGAAGGGCTCATCCAAGAGCAGGAGTTTCGGGTCGCCTATCAGGGCCAAGGAAATCGCAAGACGCTGCCTCATCCCACCCGATAGGGAGCCTACCTTTACGTAGGCCATGTTCTCCAGCCCGAGCGGCAATAGGACATCCTCCAGCTGTACGTCAACCCCTTTAAGGTCCGACACATAGTCCACCAGCTCGGCCACCGTAACGTTCTCACCGTATCTGATGTTTTGTGGGACATAGCCCACCAGCCTCCTAACCTCTTTCCCACGCCTTTTGACGTCCATGCCGTACACCGTTATGGCTCCCGTGAAGCCGATGATGCCGAGTATGCATCTCAGCAGCGTTGACTTTCCAGCCCCGTTCGTACCCACTAAAAGTATCGACTTACCGCTCCCCACATTCAGAGATATGTTGTCGAGGGCTAGTCGTTCGCCGAAGTGTTTTGAAACCCCCTCAAGCTTTACCGCGTCCATCCCTCCACGCCAAGATGAAAAATGTCAACGGTAAAAATGTTAGCACAGCCCCCGCAATTGGCCAATACCCGTATCTCCCAGCAGCCACCATCATAGGCACGTGTGGGGACTGGGCCGGGGCTTCATCGAGGGCCTTAACTCTCGGGTTCAGCTCGATGACGGCCTTCATCATCGTCAAAGCCGTGTAGCCCGGGCTGTATACGAAGGCCCGCAGTAGGGGGTAGCGGTCGACCAAATCCTCCACGGGGTCTATGAGGAGGAACCTTTCCCCCGTCTGGTATTTCCGGTTGCTCCAGAAGTTGCCCCTCCACACCAGCGAGACAACGGTTCCCGGAGTAGGGTAGAACTGCTGGGCATTTTCAAGAAGGTCGTTTCCTTCGACCACGCCCGAGGCCCAGATGTCGGCAGTCAACCCTATGTTGTTGAAGGCTATGGTGTTGTTTTCAACATTCAGCCTCCTCTCACGCGGGTAGGGTGTGGCCACTATGTTTACGCCGACAGCGTTTCCGACGACCATGTTTTTCACCAGTTCAACGTCGCATGCCTCCCTCAAGAAAATCCCCTCGCTAACCGAGGTCCCCCTGTTCTCCCTGACCATGTTACCCTCGACGTGAATGGAGCAGGAATACATCAAAGCCATCCCAACAAGGTTGTTTCGGTATTCGTTGCCCACAATAACATGGTCTGTGGTGTACATCAGGTGTGTTCCATACCTTGAATAGGTCACCACGTTGTTTTTCACGGTTATGTTGTATGAGTGGTCGCTGTAGACCCCGTCCTTTACACGGGTTATCCTGTTGTAGGCAACGTATGTGTTTCGGGTGTACCACAGGTATATGCCATGACCCCGGTCGTTGAAATCCCTTTCCGCGAAGCTTGAGATGGTGTTGTTCACAACAATGACGTTGGTGGAGTTCACGACGTAAACTCCGTGTATGACCCTGTCTACCGTGTTGCCGATTATAGTCACGTCCCTGCTACCGGACACCTTAATGCCTGCCGGCTCGAAAGCGACATCTGTGTAAGAGTTAACAACCTTCAAGCCTTTCAACACAACGTTATCAGATTCAACCAACACAACATTTTCGATACCTCCACCGTCGACAACTGCGCCGGAAACGCCGACAATGGTCAACGGTTTCCAAATTCTCACAGGCCCCTTGTAGATGCCGGGCTGTATGACAATCACGGAGCCGGGCTCAGCTGCATCCACCATGGCTTGTAGGTCGTTAAGCCGTTGTGTCGGTAGATGTGCTGGAAGTAGTGCGGTGAAGAGCAGAAAGAGTAGAAGTATTTTCAAAACCTGCCTCGAACGGTTAGGATGACTCCGATGGCTGCAGAGATTGTCAACAGGATGAGTGAGGGTCCTGGATAGCTTCTTATCACGAAGTTTGCTATTTTATATTCACCTATGAAAGGGGGGTCAAATGGCTCTATTTTGACCGGTGCCCCAGGTATGATTGTGTGGGTGTAACCGTAAAGCCATACGTAGATGTAGGCGTAAATCGATGCAACAAGCACCAATCCGATTACGAAAAATAGGATGGCGGGCTTTTTTCTCCGTAGGAAAAGAGTTGCCGCGGAAAGCAGGGTCATCACTATGAAGGCCGTGTAAACGTAGGGCATGTAGACAATCTCAGGTATGTGCTCGTTTCCTATGTTTCCCAAACCCACGTAATGGTTGACGAGATTTATCTCCTCAACGTCGCCTGAGACCCCTGTTAACGGATAAACCGTGATCTGTAGCCACCTCTGTCCGTAAAGGGGTGCATTGAGCTGGAATTCCCACATCGGGAGAATGAATGATGGAATAGCGAGGACTACAGGGAGCAGTGCTGCGGCATATATTAGAACAGCCGTTTTCCCGCTCATTTCCTCTTCCTTGCCCACTCAAGCAGCCCCTCGAAAGCTTTGACCTCGCCGCCGTATTTCTCAGAAACCTCACGGGCGTCCTCGGCTTTTTCCAATGCAACAAACCCGTAGCTCATTGGGGTCCAAAGCACTTTGGGGTCGGCGTGGACGTAGAAAGCTGTCTTTGCGTCTATCGGTTTTTTGAATTTAAAGTCAACCGCCTTAGAGTCTTTTACTGTCCTCCCACCGGACTCAAACTCAACATAGTCCTGTGCAAAACATCCGAGGTCGTCGTAGTAATGCCAGTCACCGGATTCAGACAGAATTATTCCAGCCGCATACTCAAGACGGGATATAATCATGTTACATCTCCTGCATCTGTCCTGCCCAAGCCTTAAGTCGAAGGCCTTCTCTCTTGACGCAGGCCTCAACAGGGCTAGCCCCATGAAAGTAGCAACAACTGCTGCTCCCACCAACCCTAGCAGAAGCCGTCTCCTCAAACCGGCCACTCAGTTACTGGACTGTTAGGGCAACCCCCTTATGCGGGTGTAGCGTACAGTATATCGTGTAGTCGCCGGAGACCTTGAAAGTGTATCTGAAGGATTTACCAGGCTCTACCGCACCTGAGTCGAAACGTGAAGCTCCCGGCGGCACTTTTAGGGAGGAAAAGGTATGGGGTGTTTCGTCTTCGTTTACATATTCGACCGAGTCGCCGACGTTTATCGTCAGCCTGCTGGGGTTGTAGTATTTGTCGCTTATAACTGGTGGGTCTCCGAACTTCCAGTCGGGGGGCGGCACATAGCTGCCCTTAGAGCTTACAATCCTGTAGACCTTCCCACCCGCTGTAGGTGTGGGCGTCTGCAGGAAAAAGAAACCAGCAACCGCGGCCACAACGACAACTGCAACAACAGCCACCACAACTTTACTAACCACAGCCAATCACTCGACAGAAATACGCACATCCTTCATTTAAAGTATGTGCAAAACCGGCGTCTAACATGTTAGACAACTGCTTAAACCTCGCAGTGCAGTAATAATTTCCGACAAGGAAATGGGAGTTGTTAAGCCCAATTTAGGCAGGAGAAAGCTGCTGGCTTCTCTTGGTGCTGGAGTGGTTTTGGGTGCTGCTGTAGGGTTTACGGGTGGAAGACTTTCGGCACCAACGGCACCGCCAATAGCAGAGGAGATAAATAACATCATCGCGAACAGGAAACTCGAGCTCAGCCATGCTAAAGCCGCCCTCAAAACATATGTCCCAGGAGGTTGGAAGGACGAGTTCATCCTAATTTCTTCAGGCGGCCATTCTGGTCAGGTTCTCGTTATAGGTGTGCCTTCGATGAGGCTGCTGAAGGTTATTGCGGTGTTCACACCAGAGCCTTGGCAGGGATATGGGTACGGGGATGTGAAAACGATGAAGCTCCTCCACAAAGGCTCTAACGGCGTTAGGCTGCTTACTATGGCGGACACACACCACCCCGAGATAACAAAAACACGCGGCGAATACGACGGGGAATGGGCTTTCATCGGAGACAAGCTGAATGCGAGAATCGCGTCTATAAGCCTGAAAGACTTTGAGACAAAGGACATAGTGAAAATACCAAACACTCAGTCACAGCACGGGGGTGCCTGCGTAACACCCAACAGCGAGTATGTTGGATGCGGAAGCCAGTTCCCAGCCCCATGGGAGCCTGGGAAAGGATACAAGCCCGGTGTAACCTATGTAAAGCTCACGGAGACAAACTATGCGGAGAAGTTTAGGGGGACGGCGACCTTCATAGCCTTCGACAGGGCCCGTGGAACCCTCGACATCTCGAGAGGATTCCAGATAGAGCTGCCGCCCTACATGCAGGACCTTGAGGTTATCGGCTGGGGTCCAAGCGAGGGCTGGGCCTTCATGAACAGCATAAACACAGAGCTACACATAGGAAACGTCCTCGAAGGCAAACCTTCGCTCGAAGTAGGTGCCTCGAAACATGACTTTGACTACCTACACATCATAAACTGGAAACGGGCCGAGGAGCTTGTGAGGCAGGGAAAGGGGGTGGAGATGAATGGGATAAAGGTTATTCCATTGGAGGTTGCCGCAAAGGAGGGGGTGCTTTTCTTCGCACCCGAGCCTAAAAGCCCACACGGATGCGACATATCACCAAGCGGCAGATACGTTGTTATAGGTGGAAAGCTGGCCCCGGTGGTAACAATATACGACGTGGAAAAGATCAAGACAGCCATCGCTGACAAGAAGTTTGCGGGCGAGGACAGATACGGCGTGCCCGTTCTAAGGTTTGACGACGTCAAAGCGGCACAGATAGAGGTAAACCTTGGCCCTCTACACAACGAGTTCGACCCACAGGGCCGTGGATATGTGAGCACATTCATCGGCAACACCGTCGACCGATACACGCTCGGGCCGCCAGACTACACAGGTGACAAACCCTTCACAAAGGTTGGGGAGATAAGGATACACTACAACATAGGGCATCTCTGCACACCGGAGAGCAACTCAATTGCGCCGAAGGGCAAATACCTCGTTGCTCTGAACAAATGGGCTGTCGACAGATTCAACGATGTCGGACCACTGGTCCCGCAGAACTTCCAGCTAATCGACATAAGCGGAGAGAATATGGAGCTCCTATACGATATGCCAATAGGTATAGGTGAGCCACACTACGCCAAAATGATACTGGCCACGAAGCTGAAACCCTTGGAGGTCTATCCTGTCGGCATGGACCCAGAGACCTTCTCTCCAAGCCCGCATGCAACGTCAAAAGGCAAGGAACGCGTTGAGAGGAAGCAGGAAGGGGACAGGTGGGTGACGGAGGTTTACGGCACGCTGGTGAGGAGCACGATGACACCTGACCTGATAAGAGTCAAGCAGGGAGACCTTGTGAGGCTACACTTGACAAACATTGAGACAACAAAGGATGCAACACACGCCTTCTCGCTTAGCGAATACAACGTGATAGCAAGCATCGAACCCGGTGAAACAGCAACAATTGAGTTCATAGCCGACAAACCAGGAGTCTATGTCTTCTACTGCACAGAGTTCTGCTCACCACTCCACCTAGAGATGGCCGGCTGGCTCGAGATAGAACCCTCATAAATTTTTTCTTATAAACTCACGTGTTCTTAACTAAAAATATCATGCATACATTTGTCTATATCTGTACACATAGAGATTTATGGCATGTCGTTTTTCTAAACACTGCTGATGGGTCTTAAACACGTAAGGCTCTCAATCGAGGTGCCCCCAACCTCATGGGTCCACGAGCTAAAGGAGATAGACGGCATCCGCATAAGAATAGTTGACTGTGTATTGCATGAGGACGGCTCTATAATGCACTTGATTTCCGTGGAGACCCCCGATAAGAAAACAGCGGAGTATGTGAAAGAGGTTTTGAGGGCCTCAAAATATGTGGATGAAGCGTTTTTCGCCAAGGGCACCGCCTCTACCGTCATAGGTTTCATCAAAACCAGGAGATGCACGGTATGCGGGGTTTTCGCAAACCGTTGCTTCGTCAGAAGGGGAACATACGACATTGAGAATGGGAGAGTAGTCTGGAGGCTAATCGCCCACGACCATGAAATCCCCCACGTTGTTGATGGGTTACAATCCCAAGGTGTAGGTGTTGAACTGCTTGAAAGTGTTGAAGCCAATGCCCTCGAACCAAATAAAACAACAAACCAGCTTTTGATAACCGCGCTCGAGGAAGGCTATTTCGACGTCCCACGCCGAATAACAACACGTGAGCTGGCAAACATGCTCGGCAAAACACCCGCAACCCTGTCGATAACGCTGCGGCGGGGAATCAGAAAAATCCTGAAAAACTATGTGATAGTCAACGCCGTCTGAAGAGACGGCTATAACAGGTTGTGCCGTGAATCCTTAAAAACATGCGTTGAAGCAGGAGTGTTGGACGGGCCCGTGGCGCAGAATGGACAGCGCACCGGCCTTCTAAGTCGGGGGTCGTGAGCCAAGAAGCCACAAGGCCTTGGCCGGCAGGGTTCAAGTCCCACCGGGCCCGCAGCTCTTCGAGAAAGAAGGGCCCTTCACCGGTATTATGGGTCGAGAAAAGCTTATCACCTGAACTTCATCCAGCCCTCCATTGTCTCCCAGCTCCACAGATAGTCGGCGGGGACGGCGTATCCGTATACGATGGAGCCTCTCCAGACGGCGTACTGGGGGTCTTCGGTTAGCCTGATGTTTAGGTTTTCCACCCCTCTTTCAACCAGGTCATGTCTGAGCCTTGTCGGCGCGTCGACGGCCACGTCCCGTAGCTCGGGCGGTGCTGTCCATGACATGTTGCCGCCGGAGAGGATTATCTGGCTGTAAAGATATGGCTGCAGCTCTACGGGGCATTTCTCAACCGCCTCTATTATCGAGTCGGCTATGCTTGTCATCCCGTAGAAGACCTGCTCCCCTATCTTTACATCGGATGGCCTAGGCATGCCGCGTTTGAAGTAGCTCTCGAAGACGGGGTTGGAGGGGTTGAAAACGTACTCGCCTATCAGGAACCTTGCCCATGAGAGGTCTCCGAGGTCTACCGTAATCCTTGTCCCAGGTATCTTGACCTTCTTCCTGAATGGGGCGGGGTTTTGTTTCGCATACGTTAGTGCTTTCTCCAGCTTAAGGGGTAGGAGGCCGAGCTGTTCCTTAACCTTCCTGACAATCACCTCCTCCTTGGCGATGTCCCCGTAGCCCCCGTCCTTCAGTATCTCTGCTGTGATGGCGTTGGCGTCCGCGCCCCCTCTGTTTAAAGCAACCATGGCCTCCCTTATGGGCGCCCTGGAAATCGGCGTAACCTGTGTGTTGCCATGACCCCCCTCAACCACGACGCATGATGTTACCTTGTGCGCAATCGCCACCGCGAGAGGCTGCGGAATTATGGTCGCGGCCTTCACCAATGACTTTTCGGCGAGGCCACGGTATATCTCGAAAAATTTTTCATACATGTAGCGCGGCGCTGTTGCCGCTAGGGCTGCCACGACGTAGAATCCGTTAAACCCAAACCCCCTTGGCTTAAACTCCTCCAGCACACTCTCCGTAAGCTCTTTCAAAACCTTCCAGGACCTGACGTCATCCTTCCCGACGACTCCGCTCTTCATCGGGTAGACCATGCGTCTAAGCAGTTCTGCACCGCTCTCCAAGAACAGTGCGACATCCTTTCCGACAACAACCTCCTTCTCCACCCCCATTATCTTTGAGACGAGGGAGGGCTCCGGGAAATAGCCCCTGTTTTCGACGACAAGCGGCTTCTCACCCTGCGTAATGGGCCCGTACTTGAAATCGCCGGTGCCGTAGTCCGCCCCGAAGACATACCGTCGCTTGTATTCTTCCTCAAACAATTAAACCACCCAGCCTGTTCCCTGTCACACGCATCCTCAGAGATATATTTGGGTTCGTCTCAGTGGTTGTATTGTCCGCTGGCGTCGGGCCGGTCTGGAGGCTTGCCGAGTTCTTCAGACGGAGTGGTTACGAGGTTGATGTTGAGGGTGATGTTCTCTGGCTTAGGTCTGACAGGGTTTCGGGCGTTGTTAGGGTTGTGGGGGAGGATGCGGGTCCGTCGGAGCTTCTCTCAGCGGTCATCGAGGCTGCGAGGGATGCGGCCGCAGGCTTTCTCACATACATAGCCGCACCCAAAAACATAATCGACAGGGTTGGGGAGCATGTCTTCCGGCTGCATGGACTCGGCCTCCTCAAATACACAGACATCGGGGTAAATGAATCAGTCTCACCCCGTATCCGCGAGACATCCCGGCCGCCGACACAGCCTAGGCCACAGCCCAACTCACCCTACATAGCTGCGGCCCTCGAGAAGCTTTTGAAGAAGGTTGAGGCAATCGAGTCGAGGCTGGAGCATCATGGTCGGCCGGAGATGCCGCAGACAGTTGAGAGGAATTTGGAGCCGGGGCTCCTCGGCTTGATGTCTAGGCTGGAGGAGGTGGAGAGGCGTGTG
>OGCH01000037.1_pt1 | contig 87166 bp, 74 predicted proteins | sample 1570111 | NCBI WGS metagenome assembly OGCH01 (sample SAMN03436243, study PRJEB24508) | hot springs metagenome | biome: Desert Springs; feature: Hot Springs; material: Water | place: USA: Great Boiling Spring, Nevada | collected 2008-12-01 | depth 0 m m | reverse complement strand
TCAGGTCGCTGGCATAGGGCTTTCGCTCGCTCATAGCGGACAAAGTATACCCGAACTCACTTTCCTAGATCGCTTCTGAGGCTCTTCGTAATTTCCAGTATGTCTAAGATTGGCGCGAAGAAATGTTCCTGAGCCGACTTACTGTCAATCGTAATGCGTTTTGACTTACGGATAGGGAACCACCCAAGCTGTTGCAGGCTGGTGAACAGGGTGTTCGCCTCCTGGTTTTTCTCGAGGCGGGCATTCTGGTACACATAGTGGAGCAAGGCAGCCATCACGGGTTGGCGCACAAACGGCTCGGCGAGACGCTGGAGGCTGCCGAGCAAGTCGTTCTGCATAATTTCCTCTGCACAGTTCAGGTAGTGCTCCAGTTCTTGGGCGGTGAGCGGCTGGAGCGTAAGATAGACGGGAGAAGCGTCTGCACGGTCCTTATCCAGATATGCCTTGCGTTTGTAGTTGGTGGCGAGATGCCTCTCGTAGTCGCCCGGAATCTGATCCGCATTCGTTGTGTAGAGGAAGGCAATCGTGCCCTGTTTATGCTCTGGCACGCCGCGCTTGGCGAATTTGAGCAGCTGGCTTTCGGTGAACTCGACGACGCGATACGCGGGGGCTTTCTCGTCGCTGATGAGACACCCGACGCCGAAGCAGATGGGGGTTTCTCCCACGATGCAGCGCTTCGGGTCGCCTTTCTTGAACTCCGTATCGGTCAGGCGCACGAACTGCTCGCAGAATCGGAGGGCGATGCGGCTCCATGTGAAGAGGCTGAAGTCGTCGCCGCCAATCACCAGCACCTCGCAGGGGAGGCGTTGTAGCTGAACTTTCTGGAGTGCATACGCCATACTTCGGCTCAGGGCGAGCGCGACGGCGGCGCGCGTGGTCAGCTCGGCACGGCGTGTCCACTGCAGGCTCAGCGCCAGCGAGGTCAGGTTTTTCGTGATCTGCCCGAAGTTGCTCCCGTCGCCGTAGATGAAAGCGACCTGTTTCTTCGGCTCGGCTTCTCCTGTTTCGGGGACAAGCTCATCAAGCGTGCCTGCGAAAGCTTTTTTCGGGTCGCGCACCCCAATCTGCTGGGGTATGAGACCTGCGTCTGTGAGCAGGCGCAAGCCCGCTTCCGTGCGTTGTTCGTAGCCTCCTGCCTCGCGCTTGCGCTCACACGGTGAGCAAATCAGCGCACTCCCCCCGGCGACTTTGGCGAGCGCGTTTGCAGGGCGTTTTCGGCAGAAGGCGCATCGCGCCTCGAAGGGCAGGCATTCCCAGATTGCTTGCTCGGCGCGGTAGCGGTCGGCATCCATCGCCTTCAGGAACTCGCGCATCGTTTCGGGATAGCGACTCAGTAGCTGATTTAGCGGGATTTCTACGGCGGCAGCGGCGCAGAACGCGCTCAAAGTCGTTTCATAAAACTGGCGTTTGAGATGCTCTGCCCGGTCGCCCGCCTCAGGCGCCAGAAAAATCAGCGTGGATGCCACCTGCTGCAACACGCATTCGCGCCCCAGCGTTTTAGAAATCGCCTCGGCGGCATCCAGAACCACTTTGTCCAGCAGAGCCGATGCCCCCCGAATCTCGGCAAGTCCGGGCGTTTCGAACACATACTGCTTAATGCGCTGGGCTGCCAGCCCGACAATCGCGAGCGAGTATCCATTCTGGAGCTGCACGGCATCCCCCGTATGCACCGCGTCAATCAGGTCCCGGTAGCGGTTCAGCGCTTCAGGACAGCTGGAGGATTCTCCTTTGAGGTATTGGGCAAGCGCGAAGGCAACAGGATACGGCTCCAGCAGGTTGCGGATGGGCACAAGGTCTATCAACTCGTGCAGAAGGGCGCCTAATCGCGCCTGATTCACAAGGTCTTCGTCGACGCCCATGCGACGCAGGCAGATATTCAGCAGCGCGGCGGTTATCAGATGGTGGTCTGGAGCCAGCAGCACTGGTAATTCGGCGCCCAGAGGTTGCGTTTCGGCGGGTAGAACGGGCGGGAAGTTCATTTCGTCAAGGAAGCTCTCACGCCATCGGGCGCCGTCGGGGAAGGAAAGGGCGTCTTGGCTTGAAGCGTATTTCAACTCCTCGCCTACGGTGAACCCCGACTTCAGCCGCTGTCTGCCGAAGCGAAGCGGGAAAACGCGCTCATAGTAGGCGTGCCAGTATTCCGCTACCGCATTCGCCTTCTCGTGAATATTTCCAGCCGACAGGCGTTGTGCCAGCGATAGCGCAACTCCCTCGCGAACCGCCTTGCTCTGTGGCTCACTCACCTGATATACTTGCCCCGTAAACTGATCCAACCACTGCGTCATTGGATAACCTCTCTTTTCTGGGTGCAGTGAAGATTCAGTTCGCTCCTGACAGCACTCTTCCTGCCAGAGTTCAAGGGAAATTTCGTGAATTTGGGGCTGATTATTTCCCCATCTCCATCAACTGCACGGGGGATTGGCTCAGCACCTCGCAGCCCGTTTCGGTGACCAGCACATCCTGTTCGATGCGCACGCCGCCGAAGCCGGGGATGTAGACGCCTGGTTCGACGGTCAGCACCATGCCTGCCTCCAGCTTGCCCTTTTCGCGGGGCGAGAAGCCGCGCCCATCATGCACGGTCAGCCCGATGGAGTGCCCCAGACTGTGCCCGAAGTAGTCCGCTAACCCGTGTTTGGCGAGGGTTTCGCGGGCAATCGCGTCGATCTGCTTGCCGCGCCTGCCGGGGCGGATGGCGGCGATGCTCCGCTCCAGTGCTTCCAGCACGGCGTTGTAAACCCGTTTGTGTTCCGGCGAGGCTTTGCCAATCACCACCGTGCGCGTGATGTCGGAGCAGTAGCCGTTGAGGCGTGCGCCGAAGTCCACCGTCACGAAATCGCCCCGTTGCAGGCGGCGTTCGGTGGGGTGCGCGTGGGGCAGGGCGCTATTGGGACCCGAAGCCACGATCGTCTCGAACGCGGGGTACGCACCCTGACGACGGATGTAGAAGTCTACCTCCATCGCGATATCCCACTCGGAGACTTCGGGCTGGAACAGGCGCAGGATGTGCTGGAAGGTCGCATCGGCAATCGCGACGGCGGCACGAATTGGCTCCAGCTCGCTCGCCTCTTTGACAAGGCGGAGCGAATCGACGGGGATGGGCACAGGGCGCACGGCAATCCCCTCTTTCCGCAGGGCGCGCCGCAGCCCCTTGAAAAACGAAAGGCTATTGCTGGGGTCTACGCCCAGCGTGCGCACGCCCAGCGCCTGAAGCAGGGGACGCAACGCTACAGGCGGCTCCACCCCAACGGGGATTCGCGTGCAGGGGATGTCGGGCGCTTCGGCGGCAATCTGGGTCTCATAAATCCCGCTGGTCAGCAGGTGTTCCGCGCTGGGGGTCAACACCAGCCACGCGAACGAACCCGTGAAGCCTGTGAGATAGTGCAGATTCGGCGCGCCCGTAATCAGCACGGCATCTACAGGCGTCTTGCGCGGCGCCCCGAAAAGCTTCTCACGCAAACGCTGGCGCCGCGCAGGGTAGTCTAATCTAACGGCTTGACCTTGATGTTGCGAAACCATAGCGGATTCCCGTGATTCTGGAGTGCGATATAGCCCGGGCGTGTCATCTGATTGTAGGGGTACTTGAACTTGTTGGGGGTGCCGTCGGGGTTGCGGTGCGGCTCCGTCCACTTGCTCAGGTCTACCTCGTTCACCTTCTTGCCGTTCAGGTAGACGGTGATGTGGGTGTCTTTGCAGATGATGTGATAGGAGTTCCACTCGCCCGGGGGCTTGACGGCGTTCTCGGAGGGCGCCTGAATATCGTAAATTGCGCCGCAATCGTGGCGGGAGGGCTTCTCCACGCCGTAGCTGTCCAGAATCTGCACCTCGATGCCCGTCTGAACAGGATCGTTTTTACCCCAGATTCGGAAAAAGACGCCGCTGTTGGCTTTGGGGGTCAGCTTGAAGTCGAGTTTCAGTTCGAAGTTTTTATAGATGCCGTCGGCGTAAATCATCCCGCCCCCCTTGCCCTTGCAGTAGAGGGTTCCGTCCTCGACGCTCCACGAGTCGGGGTCGCCCATAATGGTCCAGCCGCTGAGGTCTTTGCCGTTGAACAGCAGCTTCCAGCCCTCTTTTTGTTCGTGTTCGGTGAGCTGGTTGGGTTCCTGAAGGGCGACGCCTGCCAGCGCCAGCATCACAAACGCCGCAATCAGAAAGCCGATAGGTCGCCGTGCGTTGTTCATAGGGCAGGCTATACCACGCCTGCCGTGATTTTCCTGCTATTAGCGACAGATTTCGGGCGAATGGAGTAGCACGAGGGGACAGGTGGGGTCGGCGCTGGTGCCGCAGTGGAGGCACGCATCCCCTGCGTTCAGGATGCCCGCAGCGACGCCTGCACGGATGAATGCGCTCAAGCCGTTGATGAAGGCGTGGCGCTCGGTGTCGCTCATGGTCGCCAGCACGCGGGCGAACCGCTGTCGGCGTTCCGCATCCACGCGCTCAATCAGGCTCCGCCCCTCGTCGGTCAGCAGCAGCCCCACCTGACGGCGGTCGCGCGGGTTGGCAACCCGGCGGATCAGCCCCTTTTTCTCCAGACGATGCACCATATTCGTCGCCGACGGGTACGAGATGTTCAGTCCCTCTGCCAGGTCGCCCACGGTAACACGCCGATGGGTTGCCAGATAGCGCAACGCCTGCATTTGCGAGTAGGTCAAATCCGATTCTGCCAGCTCCTCCAGCAGTCGCTCGCCGATAGAGGTATACATCGCCTGCAGGAATACCTGCGCCACCAGCTCCGCGTGGTTTAACAACTCCTCACTCAGTGCGATGGGTAATTTAATCGGTTCTTTCACGAGACTCACCGTGTATAGTGTACCCTATGAGGGCGTACACTCTATGATGACCGCTTCGGGGCGGGTGAACCAGCGGGGCACGGAGCGCCCCAGGGTTACACCGCTGCTGACATAGACCCAGGTTTTCCCCTCGCGCTTGAGTCCGTAGGGGTGGGTGATACCATATTCAGTTTGGGGAAGAAAACTGCGCCCCAGCAGCCGTTTTGCCAGCCGGTGGAAGCCGGGGGGAACCCAGATTTGCCCCGCGTGGGTATGCCCGCTGAGAATGAGATGGGCGCGGTTGCGGTAGGGGCTAAGCGCGGCGTCAGGGTTGTGCGAGAGCAGAATCACTGCCTGTTTAGGGTTGGGCGGGATGGCGCGAAAGGTGCGCTCCCAGTTGGGGTTGCCTGTGTAGAGGTCGTCGATGCCTGCGAGAATGAACTCCGCCTCACCCTTGCGGAGCGTGCGCGATTCGTTCATCAGCACGGTGATGCCGAGCGCTTCCAGTTCGCGGCGCACCGCCTCGCCGCCCGACCAGTGGTCGTGATTACCCAGCACGGCGTAGACCCCCAGCGGCGCACGAATGCCCTTGAAGCCTTTGCGAATGTAGGGCAAATCTTTGCGCGAGCTGACCACATCCCCCACAATCACAATCAGATCGGGCTGGTGCGCATACACCTGCTGCAGAACCGATTGCAGGTGGCGCACGCTGAGGTCATCTACGAGGTGGGTGTCGGTCAGCACCGCAATTCGGACGGGCGTTTGCACGGGGAGCGGGAGTGTTTCCACACGGATTCGTGTCCAGCGCCCCACCCCAAGCCCCGTGCCTGTTATCGCGGTGAGAACCCCCAGTAGTCCCAGCATAAACCATGCTCCGCGTCGGCGTCGCCTCATAGGTTGCGCGTATTATACCCCTGTCAAGAGCGCCAGTTTTGCCAGAGTGGCGGCGAGCCGCGCCAAAAGTGTGCTATAATATAGCCAGCGAGAGGAGAGTGGTTATGAAACGCTTCTGGGGTTTGTTCGGGCTTTGTCTAATGCTGAGTTGGGCGGTCGCCCAGGAAGCACCGCTGATTAATTACGCCGCCGGGATTGGCGAGTGCGAACACGACGAAGACCCCGAAGGGCGCGGGGATAATGTGGTGGATGGGTTCAGCTACGGAGTTTCTGAAGAAGGGGTCTTTGTGCCCGTCAAAGACACCAGTGACTATGTTTCGGGACAGGGGAGTCAGCGGTTTGAGTTTTCACGCAACAATACGGGCACAGCAACGGCTCGATTCGTTCTTGTGCTGCGCTTCCCGACAGAGATGTATCCTCAGCCTGGGGAAACCGTGCGTATCAGCTTCTGGCTCAAAACGGCTAACTGGCAGAATGCTCGCTACAGGATTCTCGCTCAGGATTACAACGGCAACAACACGGTCACGCTCCTTTCCAGTACGGACCCTGTTCCCAACTGGACGCGATTTGAATACACTTTCACAATTCCAAATGCGGAACCCAACGGGATGCAGCTGCGTTTTCACATAGATGCGCTCCCCGGAGTGTCGCAAGGAACTTTCTGGGTTGACAATATCGAGATTTACGGCTCTAAGCGTTGGCCCGGCAAAGTGCAGCGTTCAATGAAGCTATTTACCTACTACCATCCGACCACGATGCCTTTGGCCAATCACGACTGGATTTTCTATGGTCAAAACTTTGACATGCTGGGCACTTTTAACTCCACGGTCTATTTACGCCCGATGAAGGTCTATAATCCCGAACTTAAGACCGTGGCTTACTATATGGCGGTTGGGAGTGTCGATGCCCCTGTTTGGCCTGCGCGTGATCCGTTTGGCTACCAGTATTGCAACACGAACCACCCAGAATGGTTCGCCTTAGACCTGTTTGGAAATCGGATACGCTTCCACGGCAACATCTACCTCATGGACATTGGGAATCCGGCTTGTGCCGAGTGGGCAGCAACAAACATGCGGACCCGTGCAATACGGGCAAACTGGCGATTCGACTTCTTCAAGCTCGACGGCATCGTAACTTTCACAAACACTTTTAACCAGATGCGCTATCCGACTCCCGCAAGCCGCACCGCCGCTATGCAAAAGTACCTCATGAAAATTCTGGAACTCGCAGAGGATTTCGGAACACAGCTCCTTATGACGCCTGGTTCTGTGCCTACCGATCGCGGTCGACTCTACACACTTCTGATGCGGCAGGGGCTCTTTTCGGGGGTTCTGCTGGAAGGCGCTTTTACACCGATCTTCTCTTTCCCTGTTGATTACCTCCCGTATTCTGGCTGGCTGCTGCATCTCAATTCTATCGCAGAATATCCTGATAAGACATTCATTGTGTACAGCGGCTATACGCTCAATCCGCAGCGCATGCGGCGAATGAAGCTCTATGCGCTTGCCAGTTTCTTGCTTGTCGCCAGAGACAATACCTATCTCTACCTCGACAAACATTACTACGAGGGGGATAATCAAGGGGCACAACGCGCATGGCGGCCTGATGACGACTTCAATGTGCCGTTAGGGCAACCCACAGGTCCGTTTCAGGTCTTTTTCCAGAGCACCGACTATCAGGGAGGACTTTACTATCGCCCCTTTGAGAACGGTTTCGTGCTGGTAAACCCCACGGGTAACAATCGCCTGTCAGTTCCAGGTCGCCTTGAATCGTACTGGAAAGACGGCGCTACCTTCACATGGGTTCTGGATGACACCTACTGGGAACTTAACACCCAGCAAACCTATCCTGCGGGGACGCGCATCAAGCTGTACCCTAAAGAGTCCCGCATCTTCGTTCGAGTTGGGCAAGCTTTGCGCGACTATCCCCCTGCACAGGCATCTCTGAAGGCTCTGGACGACTTGCAAGCGGTTCCTGTCCCCAAAAAATAGGCGAAGCGTAGGGGCAACGCATGCGTTGCCCCTACACCTCCTCCTCAATCCGGTCCATCACATCACTTACCGTGCCCCAGCGATAGAACTCCGGCAGAATCTGCACCACGAAGTCCATCAACTCCAGCATCTCCTTCGTCATGTTCCAGTGCGGCGCATTATGCCCGTCCACCGTCGCAATATAACACAGACGCGCGGGGTCAAACGGCGCCAGCGGCTCCGTCGCACTCAACATCCCCAGAATATGCGGTGGGTGGTACACCGGCGCATTCAGACGACACGCTATCCCCAACCACGAAGTGAACATGGTCGTGAACACCCGCTGATACGCCCGACACGCCATCGCCTCATACTGCGTGTTCCAGTTCGTGGAAATATCGTTGTCTATATCAAAGTGCCGTGTTCCCGACGCCGCACGCACCCAGTTATCCTTGCTGGGATGATACAACCCATAATGCGGTCCAGGCACCCCGATTTCAACCCCATCAGGGTTTATCAGCACCAGCCCGTTCCAGACCCGCGAAAACGGAACCCGCTGCTGGAATGCACCCTCAGACGGTAAGTCCTGATGCCGAATGCCGCGCACACCCTTCTCTTTCAGCACGCGCCAGTAGCCCAGACCCCCAGAACTGTGCGCCGCCGTGTGCGTGTACCGATGCGACCCGCACCACGCATCGGGAAACCCCAGCTGGTTCACGACATACTCTTCCCCGCGCTCAATCACAATCTTCGCCAGCCAGTAATCGCGCGGACTGTGGGGCGCGCTCAAGTCCCCTGTGCCCGTCATCTCATCTGAAGCGCCCGTCGGGATATCATAATAGACCTGACCGTCAATCTCTACCTCCAGCGTGCCGGCAGGCGGACTGCCCCGATAGGCGTCTTTGAGAACCACGCGCCCCGTGCGACGCCGCACATCGTTCGGCTTGCCCAGCGGATAACGCTCGCTCGCAGAATGCCGACGAATCGTGCCCGAGCCAATCGCGTTATCGCCCCAGCCACGCCCGGCAAACACCCGATGGTCATGAATCCCGACAGGCGTCGCCTTATGATGGTTCGTCCGCAGAAGCTGCAAGACCCGCTCGCCCGCGGCGCGTGCGGTCGCGTCCAGGTTCTGATTGACCTCGCTGTCCACTGGATGAGCAAACTGCTGGTGGGTCGTGCCCGACCCGTAAGTCCCACAAATCAGGTGCGTGCCTCGCGCGTTGCAGAAGTCGGCAATCCACGCATAGTAGTCCGCATACAGGTTCAGCATCGTGGTGTAGTTGTAGCTCCCCGTCGCATTAATCGCAAGGAAGTGGTCGCACTCTAAATAGACCGGGAACGGACGCGACGGGTTCGGCACCACACCCGCATGCTTGAGCGCATACGGCAGCCAGAAAGCATAGAGCGTTATGGGGTGGAGAGAGAGGCGGGTACGCATGCGATTGGGCAGAATCCAGTGCTGGGCGTAGCGGTAGGCGACGATGGTGTCCGCGCTGAAAGTGCGCCCCCCAGAATACGCCGATTCGGGATAGTCGGGATAGGCGATAATCTCCCCTTTGGGCATGGTGCGTCCGCGATAGGTGAAAGGGGTATTGGCAAGGGTGTTGTGCGCGGTGAGGTTCAGCCTCAGGTAGACCAGCGGGAAGGGCGCGAGAGTCTCGTTGTGCGTGTTGAAGCTCAGCACGAACATGCGCTGGTTTTCGCGTGTCAGGCGGACGGGTGTGCCCGCCCGTGCAGGCACCCACAAAAACGATGTGAAAGCGTGAAGGCTGCTATCGGTCGTGGTCGTTTCGCCCAGCGTGTAGGTGTTCGGATCGCTGGGGTTCCAGCGCACAATCGGGAAATCGCTCGGCAGGCGGGTATCCAGGGCGGAGCGTCCGCTGTGCAGGTGCATGCCGAAAAAGAGGACGGGCGGGTCGGCGTCGTCGTTCCACTGGAGCCAGAGACTGCAGGCGTCGGACGGTGTGCTTCCCATCTCGTCGAACCGTGCGGTGTCGAACACGCATACGGCGTCGAACTGACGGAGATAGTTGCGTGCGGTGTTGCTGTTGGGGTCGATCTCCGTGCCGTCGTGCGTTTTGAGTGTGGTCGTGTTGACATAGCCGGCGAGAGCGGTCTCGTAGCCCCACCGCCGGAGGACACGCACCAGCTCGTGAGAGACGACATTCGCAAGGTTCGGAAAGACCAGCAGCAAGCGTGGCATTATCTCACCCCGATTACTTTCGCGTAAGCGTTCGGTGAACCGGAACCATGACGGACGACGATAATGCGGTACTGGTCGTAGTAGGCTTCACTGGGGGTTGTCAAGCCGATATCGATTCGGAAGTGGACTGGTGCGGTGGCGCCTGTGGGCGGTGTATAGGAACCCTGTTTGACGGATGCCCAGCCGCCTGTGGGGATGAGCGGGTCGCCGTTGCTGTTGGTGGCGCGGGCGAAGATGCGATAGTGGTAGGTATCCACGGCGTCCACGGCGACAAAGACGACGAGCGCGCGGTACTTGCCCGTGCCTGCGAGCGTCGGTTGTTCCGCGGCGCTGCTCTGAAGGATATCGGCGTGGGTGACCAGAATGTTGTTGGGGTCGGTGATACCCGTATTGGGTATGAAGTAGGTGTGAGGGATGAGGGGGGCGACAGCGCGTGTTTCAATTTCTCCTACCACTTCAGCAGGTAGCGGATTCATGCGATTGGCGTCCACAATCTCGTTTTGTTTGAGGAACTTGAGTGCCATAGGAACCTCCTGTAGCGTGGGGGCTGGGCAATCCCAGCCCCGTATTGGAAAGATTTACGCACCTGTGCCCATCAGGGCGGTCTGCCACAGCCCGTAGCCGACGCCGTAGCGAGCGCGCACACCGTAGTAGACCACATCGCGCATGAACATCTGCTCGCTATCGGGGCGGTCTAAGGCGGCGAACTCGAGGGGCACATCGCGCCGTTCCTGAAAGATAATCGCCCGCACGGCACGCGAGGTGTCCAGCAGGAACCACTTGTTCTCATCCGCGCCCGTGAGGTAGGGCGTGACGATCAGGCGCAGCTTACCCTGCAACACATTCCGATAAGGCGTGTAGTTGCCTGTCGTGTTGGCTTGCACCACAATCGGCGATTCCAGAAGCTCCATCGCCAGCCAGTGGAGTTTGGGTCCTACCAGTAGCGTGTCGGGCATGATGCCCATCGGGCGTCCGCGATCGTCTTTGAACTGCATCATCTGCGCAATCGCTTGCTGGAGCGCGTTCGTGGAGAGCGCGCCGCTGAAGATGTTGCTCTGGGTGCCGCTCTCGCCGTCGCGATGGTTGGTGGCAAAGAAGGGCTTGCCATCGTAGGTCTTCTCGGTCGTGCCTTTGAGCAGCGCCTCAATCACCAGCTGCTCGCGATGGCGCACCGCCTCGGCGGCGAGGTCGCGCACGCGCATGCGAATCATATCGTACTGCTCATCTTCCAGAGCGCGGCGCTCCACGGCAATCGAGGCTTCCCACACCTTATCGCTAATCGTGTATTCGTAGGCTTTCAGCCCCGTCGGCGTGCGCTCGTCTACAAACTCTCGCATCACAGGTACGGTACCGAGCCAGCCGTATTTCTGAACAGGCAGGTTCGTGCGCACAATCGTGGCAATCTGCGGCACAATACTGGCGCGGTCTTCTGTGCGATAGGCGTTGAAAAACTCCGTGCGGAGTCCCGCCTCAATCAGCGACATCAAATCGCTTCGGACTAACGGCATAGGCTGACCTCCTTACTGAACGAAGTTATCGATGCGGATGCGCAGGCGGGTGTCGTCCACAATCTCCAGCAGCGTGCCGACCTGCACATTGTGCGTGGTGCTTTTGGCGACCTCGTTATCGGATACGGCGCGCACGGTGGTTCCCACATCCGCCTGTGTGAAGGTGCCGACGCGATGATAGATAAAACTCCCGCGTTTAATCACCCGACAGCGTTTCGCGCCGTTCTCCCCGTTCAGGTTGTCCACGCTTTCAAACGCGACACCCACGAAGCGCAAGCCACTGGTATCGCTGGCGGGCACGAGATACCCACTGGAGTTCACACACACCAGCGCGCCTTTCCAGATTTGCGTGTTGCCCGCGACGGGATAGGCGACCAGCAAGCCTTCGCGCTCATGCGCCTCATACGGTTCGCTTAATGCAGGCATCTTATCGCACCTCCTTATGTCGCAGAATCTCGTCGGGGTTCAGGTCAGGGAACACCTGTTGCAAGAACGCCAGCTCTTCAGCGCTGAAATCGGGAGCAGGGGTGTTGGGCACAGGCGCGGTCTCGGCGAGCCACTCGCGTTTGGGCAGGCTCTCCACAAACTGGCGGAATAGCGCGCTCACGCTCTGCTCCTGCCCATGAAAGCGCACGGCAAGCGTCTCGTCGCTCATCAGCAACGCCTCGGCGAGGGGAGCCTGCACGGGAGCAATCCGTCCTTCGGAAACCCAGCGTTCCACCTGCGCGTGCGCCTGAAACTGTCGGAGCTGGGCTTCCAGCGCACGAACGCGCTCGGTCAGGGCAGATTCGTGAGCCGCCTCACAATCCTGCGTTTCGGGGTTCCAATCGGCTGGAAGGTTCGTCATCGTTTGAGCCTCCTTCGTTTGGGCGAACAGCTGGGCGCTCGCCACGCGGGGGTTGCCCGTAACCGAAACCTCGTGAAGCGTGTTCAGGGCGGGACTCAGCCCCACGCTCAGCCCACGCACCCGAAGGCGACGCAAAAGCGCATCCGCTTCGGGAAACAGCGCGAGCAATCCATACAGGGAGTCGCCCTCCACCCACACTTTCTGCACCCAGCCCAGCAGCACGGGCGAGGGGCAATGCTCCACGAAAATCGGCACAGGGGCGCGAAAGTTGCGCACTATCTGCTGCAGATGCTGGCGCGTCAAAACAATCCGCTTGTCGGGATAGACGCCCGCCTCCAACAGCTTCGCCTGACGAAACACCCAGTCAGTTCGCATTCCATAGGCAGGGGACACGCTGTTAGAACGAAGGCAACCACTTGTTTCGGGCATTGAGTAGCTGGCTATCTTGCCACCAGAATCCAACCTGCGCCCAGCGCAGCAATCATTCACGCATGTCCTTGAAAGTGCCGTAGCAGTCAAGAGAGCCGTTATGGTATAATCTCCCCAGCAGACACCCTTAGAAGAAGTAGCGGCTGAGGCTTCTCAAGCTTCTTCGAGGGATGCTGAACCGTTGGAGGAAGAGTTGATGGAGAGATCATCAAGATGGGATAGGTGGCTTGCTTATCTGGTTGTTTTTCTATCCTATTGCTACTTTATTGGCAGTGCTGTGTTTTTCTTTTTAATGGATATAGAAAACATCATTTTTATAGACGATGCCTTTTACTTCGTAAAAATTGCACGCAACTTTGCCGCAGGACACGGTTTTTCTTTTGATGGCATCAACCAGACAAACGGGTTTCAACCTCTCTGGCTCTACATGCTGCTTCCCCTAGCCTACGCTGGGCAGGCACTGTCCCCAGAAGCGTTCTATCGTGTTGTTCTCGCCTACCAAGCATTGATTGTGCTGATTGCTATGACCCTCATAAACCTTGCACTTGCCAGAAAGCAAGTTCCTCTCATCTTGATTGCCCTTGTTGATGCGCTACTCGTGGCTTTGCAGCGCCCTGTGCGCTGGGTGAGCGGGATGGAGACTTGCGTGGTGCTTCTGATTTTCGCGTTAATGCTGTACTGGTTGAGTCGGCAGTCGGCGTTCCCTACGCTTAGCCGCACAGGGTACATGGTGTTGGGTCTCTTAATGGGGCTACTGATGCTCGCCCGCCTCGACAGTGTATTCGTCATTGCGTGCGCAACGCTGATGTTGTTCTCTATTACAAAAAGCTCTGTCCCTGCAAAAGCCATGAATGTGGCAGTCTTCTTGGTTGGGTTTCTTATGGTCGTCTCACCCTATCTGATTTATAACAAGCTCATTTTTGGAGATTTCATGCCCATAAGTGGGATACTAAAAAACTCATTTCCTTATTTAGTGGAAGTTGATTTTTCGTCCCGGCGAATTCCCACCAGACACTACATTCCTATAGCTTTTGGATTGACTTATTTAGTGTTTTTCTACAGACATATCCGCGATAGCCTTCATTTTCTCCTCATATCCAGCTGGCTGGGCAACTTCCTCCATCTGCTCCATACGGGTCTCTGGATGAGGTGGGGTGTTTTCACCTGGCATTTTGCGCTCCACTGGGCGTCGATGGCGTTGACACTCCCCTTGCTTATCAACAGGCTCGCAGACTTTCGTCTTGAGAAAACAAGGTTCGAGGCAGCTTGCGCTGTGGTCTCCATACTTTTGCTTATTTCCGCTTACCTCAAATTCCCTTACCGAATCGACTCGAGAGAGTGGATAACTACTGCTTATCATGCCGCTTTATGGGTTCGCGAACACACTGAGAAAGATGCCGTGTTCGCCATGAAAGATGCAGGCGTATTCGGATACTTCTCCCAGCGAAGGGTCATCAACCTTGACGGGTTGGTTAATAACAAAGAATATCAAGAGGCTTTGAAGAACAAAAAGCTTGCACATTACCTGCGAGAAAAGAATGTCAAGTACCTTGTTCAGCATTACATCGGAAGACAAGAGGACAAAAATTTCAAGATTATTAATTTTAAAGACTTTCTGAAAGATTTTGAACAAAAGAAGTACAACAAAATTGTCGTCATGTACCCAAGTCAGTTGTACCACACTTACAGCGACCCGATTACGCTCTATGCTGAGAACGAAGTCTACCGCAGTGCAAGTCTGGACGGTTTTTTCGTTATATGGCAGCTGAATCTAAATGCAGACCCATCCTCCCACGCTGCTAAGAAGCAATCTCGGAAAGGGAGGTGAGGCATACTTCTCACGCTACGAACCAGCGACCATCCTGCTCCAGCGACCTGAATAGTGAAATCGGTTGGAGCTCCTGCTCCGAAAAGCCCCCACCAACGCAAACGCTGAGGTGTCTTCTCCCGATATCCCCCCAGGCGGAATCGTCGATGCTCGCCTCTTTGGGCTGACCGCGAGTTGCTGGTATCCCCCACAATTGACCTCCGTAGCAAGCTGTGGGTTGCCCCTTCCCCTCGCTGGTATCCGTGAGGTGTCTGGGACGCGGCACACAACGCACTGGCGTGTCGGATTGCAAGGGGGAATTCCAGAACAACTTCTTAACAGAAATTAAACACGACGCTAACCCTTTCTTAATCTTTCGTGTCCCACAATATGGGACAGGTGAATGCCATGCGAACCGACAGGAGAGGCTTTACCCTGATTGAGCTGCTGGTCGTGATTGCGATTATCGCCATTCTGGCGGCGATATTGTTCCCCGTGTTTGCTCAGGCGCGCTCGAAGGCGCGTCAGTCCTCGTGCCTGTCCAACATGCGCCAGTTGGGAACCAGCATGCGCATGTACGCCCAGGACTATGATGAGCGCCATGTCTACCTCTGGTGGGAGTGGCACATCGGCTTGCATCCGTACATCAAGAACTGGGATATCTTCATCTGCCCGCAATCCAGTGCGCCGCGCCCCCGCCTTGTGGAATACACTGCCGCTGACGGCTGCCGCGCAAACGACGACGCGCCCGGCTCGCTGCTGGTGGGAACCTTCCCCACGAATGCCCCCGCGAATGTTACGGCACGCAACTGCAACAAACCCGCCCCGCGCATCTACGGACACTACGCCAAGAACGAGGAGCTCATCGCCAACTACGGCTACTACCGAACCACCTACAGCGGACAGGAACACAACGAAGCCCACTGGGACACAACGGCGGACATCATTATCGTTGCCGAGGCTCGCGCTGCCACCGAAGGTGTGCCTGAGTTCCTGCGGAGTGTTTTCGGAACCTCCACCCTGCCGTTTGACCTCTACCCGTACATCGAGCCGGGCGGTACGAACTGGAACGAGGTGTTCCTGATGCTCTCAGACCGACACAGCGGGGGGCAAAACTGTGTGTTTGGCGATGGGCACGCGAAATGGGTGCGCTACGAATGGTTCCGCTCGCCCCAGGGACGACATGCCATCTCGCCCGCGATCGCACGCCTGAACCTGCCCGACAACCAGAACTGGCCGTAGGGAGGCAAGCCATGCGCTGGATACTCTGGAGTTTTGCCCTGACCCTTCTGGTAGGCGCTCTGGGCGCCTGCGCGAAGCCTGCGGAAGACTCAGGCGCTGCCGCAACGCCCCCTCCGACCACAAACCCGCTCGGTCAGGCTGCGCCGGCGGATACGCCGGGCGCCGCCGCTGAGGAGCGCAAAGCCAGCGGCAACTGAACAGCGCACGGGAGCGAGGTTCTCCTCGCTCCCGTTGAACAGGCTGGCAAAGGGGCTACGCCAACCGCTCTGGAAGCGAACGCTAACACCCGCTGCCAAAGTTGAACAACAAAGTTATCAAGTCGGAGTCGTCTACCGTACCGTCGCAGTTGATATCCACACGCCCCGGTGAGCCGATGCTGCCAAACGCAAACAGCACCATTAGCAGGTCGGCATCGTCAATACAGCCGTTGTTATCCACATCGCCGTTGTTTTCACAGCGGGGATCGTGCAACAAATACGCCTCCTGTGTGCGCCCCGTCGCCGCGTTATAGCCCCAGCCCACGATGTAGCGCCCGTCGGGGGTAATCGCGCGGGCTGTATAAAGATGTCCCCTAATTAAGTTATCGTAGGTCTGGTTCAGGTCTTCCATCCCACCATCCGGCGTCCAGCGAAAAGCAGCTGTGCCTGTAGCGCCGACAACGATGGAGCCATCCGACGAAGCGCCATATGCAGCAAAAGGTCCGCGGGCATACGAAGGATGGAGCGCCTGCATGCCCGTCGCCTGTGTCCACCGGAAGGGGCGCATGAGCCGATTGGTGTTCTCGTCATAGCCGACAACCACATTCCCGTCTGCTGATACGCCCAGAGCGTTGCTCTTATGATTGGAAAGCGAACCGAGGCTTTGCATGCCTCCCGCCTGCGTCCAGCGGAAAGCGCGGCTATAGATGCCGAAAGGCGCCTCTCCGACGACAACCGAGCCGTCCGCTGATACAGCATTAGCCATATAAGGTCCGAGGTCTTGCATTCCCGTTGCTTGCGTCCAGCGAAAGGCGCGTGTCTGACCACTGGCGTTTACGGTCCAGCCAACGACCGCGGAGCCGTCCGCCGAAACGCCAAAAGCCCTGCCGTGCGCCCCGCCGAGCGTGCCAAGGTCTTGCATCCCCGTTGCCTGTGTCCAGCGAAAGGCGCGTGTCTGACCGCTGGCGTTGGTTGTCTCACCGACGATCACCAAACCGTCTGCCGACACGCCCCAAGCCTGGCTCACACTGCCGCCGAGCGTGCCGAGGTCCTGCATTCCCGTTGCTTGCGTCCAGCGAAAGGCGCGTGTCTGACCACTGGCGTTTACGGTCCAGCCAACGACCACGGAGCCGTCCGCCGAAACGGCAGTAGCTTGGCTCACACTCCCACCGAGCGTGCCGAGCCAGATGATACCCTGCGACCAGCTCGCAGCTGCTACTACTGACAACACCATCGCACTCACAAGCGCAAGGGCTCGATTCGAGAATGTCCTCTGCATTAGTTTGCCTCCTTCATTTGAATGTTTCAGCCCAGCACCCGTAAGCGCGTAGGCTTCTGTTCTGACAGCAATTTTCGTGCCAGACAAGAAGGGGCAAAGCAAAATTCAGTGCAATTACGGGCAGGTAGCGCCCCAGCGCGCATAGGTGTCCACGGCGGTGCAGGGGAGTTCCCCTGAAGGGTGAGAAAGCGGTCGGCGCGGCTTTTCTGGCAGGTCGCCAATCAGGGGCGTGGGGTCTGCACAGGTTCGGAAGAGGTTTTCCCCAGCAGCTCCCGGCGCACTTCGTCAAAAGTCAGCACCTTGCCCTTGAGCCGTTGCGCCTCCTGCTCCGCCGCCTCGCGCGACGGCACTGCCAGCACCCGACTGCCCATCGGCGTCTGCAGGTCGTCCGCGCGCACATAAAACGCCTGCGTGCCATCCAGCCATTCGTCGGGCTTGTGATAGTTCGGCACGAAATAGCGTTTCGGTGTGAGCTTCTCGCGCTCCACATCCAGAAACATACAGTTGAAGTCGTCGTACTTGCGGAACTCACCGTCGGGCGTTTCAATCGCGCAGCCGAACTGCGGCTCGTTGATAATCATCCGGCAGTTGGCGCAGGCGTCCTCGCCATACCGAATGCGCGGCAGATTTTCTGAAGAGCCACAGCCCGAAAACGCCAGCACGCCCAGCCAGCCCAACAATATCCAACCGTAGATTTTCATTCGCGCGCACCTCGCTTCGTGAACCATGTCCAGGCTATCAGCAGCGGCGTTGCCAGCCACGCCAGCAACGCGCCCACGCCGACCCACAGCACGCCATCGCCGAATCGGTCGCGGGCATACAGCCCTGCCGAACCCAGCACCTCCAGATTGCCCTCCATCAACTGAATGACGGCTATCTTGAACACCTGCAGCGGGTTCAAAAAGGTCAGCCACAGCAGGGTCTGCGCTTTGAGCTGCAGGGCAATCGCCGTGCCGATAATACCCAGATCGCTGATGAACACCAGCGCCAGCCACATCAGGAGCGCAATCCCCACTGCTGTCGCGCCGCGTTTCACCAGCGTGGAGACCACCATCCCCAGCGCCAGACAGACCCAGCCCAGCAGCAGGGTCAGCCCCATCTGACCTGCGAATTGCCCTACGGGCATATCTGCGCCGCTCATAAACAGCAGAAGCCCGCTACTGCCGAACCCCACCAGCACCGCCGAACCCAGCAGCACCATCCCGCCCAGAAACTTGCCCCAGATTAAATCCGTCGGGCTAATGGGGTGGCTCAGCAGGGTGTAGAGGGTCTGCTGGTCGCGCTCGGAGGCGACGCTCATCGCGCCCAGAATCAGCCCAATTAACGGCACAATCAGCAGCGAGAGGTTCAGCAGGCTCGCAAAAGTGCGCCCAAAGCCCGCCACACCGCCGCTCTCGCCCGTGCCCGTCAGCCCAAAGGCGGTCAGGATGACCGACAGCACGGTGAAAATCCCCGCCAGCAACAGAAACCACCGATTGCGCCGCGAGTCCCGAATCTCCTTGACTGCCAGCAGACGCACTTTCTCCAGCAGCGAAGGGAGCGCCAGCGAGTTCTTCATACGGGGAACCTCGTCGGCGGAAGCTTCACCTGCGAAGCGCATCGTTTCAGGAATTTGCGACCAGTCGGGCGACTCCACAGGCGCGCGCCATTCGTAGTCCAGCACCTCAATACCCGAATCCAGCAGCAGTTTCAGGGGTTCCACACGCTTCGCTGGCAGATGATGCACCACAACCATGCCGTCAAACGCTTCCACGCTATAGCCCGCTTCCTGCAACAGCTGCTGGGCGCGCTCCGAGTCGCTGGGCGGCACCAGCAAGCGCAGGCTCCCGCGCTGAAGCCAGAGCTGGGCAAAGTCGCGTCCTGTCAGGTCGGCGACCTTTTTGCCATATTCCAGCACAATTACACGGTCCGCCAGCGCGCGCACCTCCGCAAACTGGTGCGTGCAAAACACCAGCGTCTTGCCCTCTGCCTTGAGGCGACGCAACAGCTCCAGCCACTCGGCGCGTGCCGCCGTGTCCAGATGCGCCGTCGGCTCGTCCAGCAGCAGAATCGGAGGGTCCGAGAGCAACGCCAGTGCCAGCGCCAGTTTCTGCTTGAGACCGCCCGAAAGCGCGTGCACAGGCTTCTCGGCGTGCGGCTCCAGCTCCCACTCGCGCAGCAGGGTTTCCACACGCTCCGCCGCGACGCCCCGCAGGCGTGCGTAAAAATGCATGGTCTCCAGCACCGTCTGATCCGGGTGCAGGTGAATCAGCTGCGGCACATAGCCCACCTGCTGGCGCACGGCAAGGCTCTCCCGATCCGCCGCATAGCCCAGCACGCGCGCTTCGCCCTCAAACCGTAACAGCCCCAGCAGACAGCGCAAAATGGTGGTTTTGCCCGCGCCATTCGCGCCCCACAACGCCACCGTCTCGCCCTCGCGCACCACGAACGAGACCGCATCGACGGCTCGCACATTGCCAAACCGTCGAGTCAGATTTGAGACCCGGATTACCGCACGCGCCGATTGCATCGCTTTCTCTCGTTTCCCGATTCGTTCCTTCTGTTTGCGCGAGGCTCTCACGCGCGGTCGCGCCACTCCCAGCACGCCCAGCGTCAGTGTGAGACTCGCAAAAAGCAGCCATCCCTGCCTGGAGGCGACCCGTTTGCTGGTGTAAGGCGGGGGCAGGGGGCGCATACGCGGCGCCTCATCCCGCACCAGCGGACGCGGCGCAAACAACGGGAACACACGCGCCCCGAAATCCAGCGCCTGCGCCGACGGACTGTAGGTCAACAACCGCAACGCCGCGTTCTGAGACGCCAGCAAATCAAACACCTTCACCGCCTGATACGCCACATCGCCTGTGCCATCACCGTCGGCGTCATAACCGCTGTAGTCGCTCCAGTAATTGCCCCTCCATGATACCCCGCTCACCGAATGGGGACGCTCCAGAGAAACCTGCTCCCAGTTCTCAATAAAAGCGTTTTCCTCAAAGCGGTTCGTCTTGACCGCCAGATGCAGATACACCCCCACATCGTTGCGAATCAGCCAGTTGCCCCGATACACCCCTTCGCCGCTGTCCACAAAAATCCCCATGCGGTTATCCGCAATCAGGTTCTGCTCCACCTGAAGCCCATAGCCGTCCTTAATCCCTAACCCCATCCCGCTGGGACCCCGATTGGCGCGAATCTGATTTTTCGCCACGCGCACGCCATCACTATACATAATGTAGACACCCACCGAGTTGTTTTCCAGAATGTTGCCCTCCACCACGCTGTTGCTACAATACATAAAATGCACGCCATACCGCGACTGGCGCACCACATTGTTCCGAATCTGTACCCCCTCCGAGTACCAGAACACGAGGTCGCGCCCCCCAACGACCGTGTTTTGCTCCACAATTGCGTGATGGCTGTACCAGATACGAATCTGGTCGCCGCGTCGGGCAATCGGCAGGTCATGCGAAAATATCGTGTTGCGCCGCACCACCGTGCGATGTGCATAGTCCAGATGTACGCCAAACAACACCCTCTCGATGCGATTGTCTTCCACGATGCAGTCGGGCGCTTCCACATGGATGCCGCTGTCCTGGCTGTTCAACACGGTGCCGCTGTTTCGAATCACAAAGCCCCTCACCACACTGTGAGGGGCTTTCAGCGTGAGAACGGTGCCCACGCCCCCACCGTCTAAGATGGGGGCGTGTTCGCCGAGGAGGTACAGCGGCTTCTCCACCACCCAGTGCCCGTGATGGATTCCGCCCACGACGCGAATCGTATCCCCAGCCTGTGCCCGCTGGATGGCTTCGCTCAGGCTCAGAGTGCCCCCCGAAGCAACCACCCATTCACGCGCATGCAGGGGCGCCAGGCTGACAAGCAGCAGCCCCAGCGACGCAACTCCTGCGGCAGCACGACCGGGCATAGAGGCTTGATACCCCGCCAGCACACGCTCACATCGAACCCGCCGCGCGGTCGCCCACACTGCCAGCACGCTGGCAACCACCACCAGCGCGTACCCCAGCCACGGCCAGGACACCACGCCGAACTGGGCAATCTTGCCAGGTCCCACAAGCGGTGGCACGAACGGCTTCACCATCGCGCTGAGGGGCGCCTTCGGGTCCAGATTCAGCCCGAACTCCCGCAGCCAGTAATACAAATCCGCAGGGAACACCACCAGCACCGCCAGCACAGGCAGAATCAGCATCACCTGAAGCCAGCGCGGACGCCGCACAAAGACCGACGCCAGCAGCGCCAGAGCAATCAGGCTCAAACCGGGGATGGAAATCTTGCGCTCAAACGGCGCCGCTTCGCCCAGTGGGCGCATCCCGATATAATGGTTCAACCCATCCACTTCGCGAACATCGCCCTGGGCGCCCGTAACATGAATGTAAACATACAGCCCTTCGGGGTACTGGGGCGCGACAATCTCAATCCGCCAGTAGGGAAGGAAAATCGATGCCACTACCAGCAGCGACGCCAGCAACAACATCACTTTATTCAAGCCCTCTCCGGGGCAATCAAAAACCTGTGTTCGGGTCATTTTCATCACCTCCAGCGAAAAAATGGGGTGGGGGCGTCCTGCCCCCAGCCCCTATGAGAGGTCTCACGGCTCCACCAACAGGTACCCCATCATCTCCAGGTGGAGGGCGGAGCAGAACTCGGTGCAGTAGAAGGGATAGACTCCCTCTTTATCCGCCACGAATCGAACCGTGACGGTTTCACCGGGTTCCAGACTCGCGCCGATTCCATATCCGGGGATGGCGAAGCCGTGAGTGGCGTCGCGCGTGCGCTCCGTGTTGGTAAGATGCCACACCACTTTCTGCCCCTTCTTCACCTTCACATGCTCAGGGGTAAAGTGGCTGCGGATAACGGTCGAGTAGACATACACGGTGTCGCCCTTAACCTCAACGCGCGGCTTGTCCAGACCGGGTTCAGTCGCTTTCGCCTGAGTGTGCGGATCCCAACCGACATCGGGGTAGGTCTCCCACGACTTCAGGCGATCCGCGCGGATAATCTGGGCGTAGTGCGGCTCGCCCATGCCCAGCGGCATATCCGCCAGCAAGCGCATCGTCTCGCCCGTGCCGCTGATTTCAATCAGCTGCAGGTTCTGTGGCAGGAGCGGACCCGTGGTCAGGAAACGATCCACCGACCACTTGTTCAGCGCCACGAGATATTTGCCAGCAGGTTTCACCGTGTCGCCTTCTGCCGCGGCGAGGTGCCCGATGTTGTAGTGGGTCTGAACCTTGCCCACCAGCTTCCAGGGCTCTTCGGGCGCCTTGTATTTGCAGCCGCCCAGCGTCCAGCGCGCGACTGCCGTGTCCAGGAAGAGACTCGTGTAGGCGTAACCCTTATCGTCAAACTGGGTGTGCAGCGGACCCAGACCCAGCTCCACCTGCGCCTCTTTGGTCGCGTCAAAGCGAAGCACGGGCACACCATACGGGTCGGTCTTCTCGTAGTCCTTGTTCTGGATGGCTTGTTTGATCTTCTCGATGTTGTAGACCGTTACATGGGGATCCAGCTTCCCGCCGACCACGATGTGCTTGCCGCACGGGCACACATCGACGCCATGCGGACTTTTCGGCTCTGGCGTGAAGAACAACACGCCTCCTGCCACCGCCTCTTTGAGCGGAATGACACGGAAGCCGTTGATGCGAACGAACTTACCCGCCTTCACCAGCTGCTCTGCCTGCTTCCAGTTGATAATGTGCAGGTAGTCCATGTCGTTCTGGGAGACCCCAGCCTCAAACGGCGGGTTGCCTTTCTCCACACCGCCTGTCGCCATCTCGGTGTTGAACGAGTTCACAAACACCCAGCCGTCACTCGCCGCCTTGCCGCAGTCCGCAAGGTCCTGCCAGTAGGGCGGCACCTCTACCGCAAACGACTCCTCCAGCACAATCCGACCACGCTTGCGGTCGAACTTGTAGAAGGTAATCAGCCCACGGTACTCCTCCTTGTAGCGCTCAAGCGGGGCATACCGGTGCCCCAGCGGAACGCCATACTGCGAAACCTCCACCACATACTCCGTGTTGGGTGTTACGAACGCCGCGCCATGGTTATTGTTGAACACCGGGTTGCGTACAATCTGCTTGGTCTCCCAGTCCTTCAGGTCAATCACCGCCACGCGCCCGTTCAGCTTGTCGCCAATAAACAGAAACTCACCGTCATACTCTCCGTTGGTCTCGCTCAGGGCAGGGTGGTGCGTGTCCGCAGGGGGATAAGGTCCGCGTCCGTACACCTCGTGAATTGCGGTGTTCTCCACCCCAAACCCGTAGCCACTCCACGAGTCGGGCACAAACACAGGGATTACCTTCAGGATTCGCATCGAGGGGATGCCAATCGCAATCACCTGTCCGCTGTGTCCACCCGAAGCGAACATCACAAACTCGTCGTGCTTCCCACCCGGCACATAGGTGGCTAACGCGCCGTAGATGTCTTCTGGGGTCAACCCACGCTCACGCGCAACTGCCAGCGCATCCGCAGGCAAACCCGACGGTAAACTGGGCGAACGGCTACCACGTACCCAAAACGCAATCGCCACAATCAGGAGCAGAACCACTCCTGCAATCAGGTACCGTGTTGTAGAGCCTCTCATAATATCTCCTCCTGTCTCGTACTGCTCATTAGACCTAACTGGTCTAATGGCTAAAGCGATTATACCCGATTGATGACAAAAAAGTCAAGGGGGGAGGGAGGGTGTTCGAAAAATCGCTGCTGAACAGGACGGATGAACCCGTTCCTATAAAACAAAGCCAGCCTCCGCTGGCTCTCGTAGCAGGGGCATCCTGCCCTCCGTCCACGCGCAGGATGCGCGTGCGACTTCAGCCGACGCAGGTCGGCTTCGTTTATTAGGAACGGCTTCAGCCGTCTGGCGTCAACGCGGTGCAATGCTGTCGCTTGCTTGCCTTCCCAGACAGCTTCTAACAGGAGTCCACACTGCAAAAGCGTATGTAAACTCTATGCACTCTCAAGACCTGATGACGGTTTTGCGTGAGCGGTTTGGCTTTGACGCCTTCCGCGACGGTCAGGAGGAGGCAATTCTCGCGGCGCTGGAGGGCAGGCGTGTCTTGCTGATTCAACCCACAGGCTGGGGCAAAAGTCTGGTCTATCAGATGATTGCCGCCCTCCGCGGGCTGACGCTCGTCTTCTCGCCTCTGCGGGCTTTGATGCGCGATCAGGTGCGCCAGGCATGTGAGCGCTACGCCCTGCGAGCCGATACCGTCAACTCCGACATGGACGAGGAGGAGCAACAGGCGGTTCTGGAGCGTGCCGTAAACGGTCAAATTGACCTGCTTTATATCGCACCTGAACGACTCAGCAATCCCCTCTGGCAGGAATACCAGCTGCGTTTGCCCATCCGTGCTGTGGTGATTGACGAGGCGCACTGTGTCTCGGTGTGGGGGCACGACTTCCGTCCTGAATACCGCCGCATTGTCCACCTCGTGCGCTTGCTGCCCCCAGAAGTGCCCGTCGTTGCCGTGACGGCGACGGCAACCCCACGCGTAGAACAGGATGTGCGTGAGCAAATCGGCGAGCCGTTCCACATTCTGCGCGGAGCCCTGACGCGCCTAAATCTCCGCCTCTTTGTGCAGCGCGTCAACTCCGACGCCGAAAAACTGGTCTGGCTGGACCACCTGCTCCGCCTTCTGCCTGGTAGCGGACTCGTCTACACCGCAACGCGCGGCAACAGCGAGTGGGTTGCCCAGTACCTTCAGGAGCGCGGGCATACGGTGGCATACTATCACGCAGGCTTGGGGGCAGAGCGAACTGCCCTCGAACAGCAACTCATCCGAAACGAACTCAAAGCGCTGGTCTGCACGAACGCACTCGGCATGGGGCTGGACAAACCCGACCTGCGCTTTGTGATCCATGCCGAAACACCCGCCTCGCCCCTGCACTACTATCAGGAAATCGGGCGCGCGGGGCGCGACGGCGAACCCTCATGGTGCGTCCTGCTGGCTCACCCCGACGACAAAATCCTGCAGGAGAACATGATTCGCAACAGTCGTCCCGCCCCAAACGCCTATCAGCAGGTCTACACCCTGCTCCAGCAATCGCCCATGCGCGAGCGCGAACTCTCGCTTGAAACAGGGCTAACCCAGAACAGCCTGCGCACCATTCTGTACGACCTGATGGATCAGGGGTTAATCACGCGCGATAACGAGCGCTACTATCGGGCAATCAGACGCGGGCAAATTGACCACTTCCACTATCAGGCAATACTGGAGGCGAAACTGCACGACCTGGAGGCAATGCTCGCCTACTGGGAGACCTCAGAATGTCGCATGCGCTACCTCTGCCGCTTTCTGGGGGATGAGACTGCCCGGAACTGCGGCGTATGCGACCGCTGCCAGCAGAAAGGATTGCCGCCTCCTGAACCCGCCCTGTTCGCCGAAGCAGAGCGTTTTGCCTATCATCCGCCGCTTCCCTTAAGTGGAGTCTATCAGAAAGAACCTGTCTATGTGCAGGGCTATGCCCTGAGTTACTACGGAGGCACGCCCATCGGCGAAGTCGTGCATCGGTGCAAGTATGAAAGTGGAGGCGCGCTCCCCGATTGGGTTATTCAGCAGGCGGCGACCTGTGTCCGCGAGCGATTTCCCCTGCAACAGATTGACGCTCTCGTGCCTATCCCGCCCAGCGTCAGCGGCGGTTTCGTGGAAGATTTCGCGAGACGCCTTGCCCAGCGACTCGGCGTGCCTTATATGCCCGTTTTGCAAAAAACACGCGCCACCCGCCCACAGAAAGAGTGGACGAACAAGGTTCAGAAAGCGGAGAACCTGAAAGATGCGCTCCTGTGTACCCAGCCCCTGAACGGCAAGCGCCTGCTGGTGGTCGACGATGTGTCGGATTCGGGAGTCACGCTGGAGGTAGCGGGTAAAATTCTGAAGAAGGCGGGCGCAGGCGCGCTCTATGCGTTCTGTCTCGCACGCACACGCCACCGGGGGGATTTATAGCGATGGAGGAACGCGAATGGGTCTACTGGATGCTGCTGGCGCACGGTGAACACCGCGACCTGCGCAAACGCTTTCGGCAGCAGCAACCTGCCGACATCGGCGCCTTCCTGCGCGACCAGCCCGAATGGACACAAATGGAGCCACTCCTGACCCAGGAAGCGCTGGTGTTGCACCAGTTCCTGCAGCAGGGAGGGCAGTTTCTTACCTGCTATCATCCCGAATATCCCGCGCGCCTGCATGATGCCTCTGCCCCACCGCTGGTGCTGTACGCGCTGGGCAAACTCGCCCTGCTGGAGTCTGCCCCCCTCGCCGCAATAGCAGGCTCACGCAATCCCTCGGAAGAGGCACAAACGCAAACCCAGCGCGTTGCCCAGCATCTCACAGAGCAGGGTTATGGCATTATCACAGGCTTCGCGAAAGGCATAGACCAGATTGCCGCGCGCACCGCGCTGGAAGCAGGCGGGATTGTGGTGGGGATCCTGCCTCAAGGGTTGCTTTCCAAACTAACCCAGCAGCTTGTTCGGGAATGGATGCAGCCCCTCAACGACGACCGCCTGCTCCTGCTCTCAGAGCTGCACCCGCTCGCGGGCTGGTCTTCAGGGGCAGCGATGATGCGCAACCGTCTGGTGGCAGCCCTCGCGGAGTTCGTGGTGATTATCGAATCGGGGGCGCGAGAGTCGCTCAAAAACGGCAAAAAAGTATTCAGCGGCACCTATCAATGCGCCGAAGTCGCCCACAAAATGGGGCGCACCGTGTACGCGCTGGATATCCCTGCACCAGGCAACCAGCAACTGCTAAAAACGGGCATCGCCCGACGGTGGGGCGAACCCCTCGAGCATAGCAATCACTCCCAGCTCCCTCTCTTCCCCTGAAGCCCGGATTTCCCTCTAAACTCCGTACCCCTACCTGCCGATAATCCCCTCTGAGGCAAGGAGTGCCGAATCGTGCAGGGACGCGAGAGGAGGGAGCGATGGAACCGATTCGCGCAACGCGCATCTTCTGGGATACGCCGACTCTGCAAACGGCGGAGCGGGCAATGAGCCACGCCAGCGCACGCCACCGCGCTCTGGCGCATAACCTGGCAAACGCCAACACCCCTAACTATCAGCGGGTGGATGTGCCTTTACCCACACCGCCTGCCGAAAACCGCGCCGTGCAGCTGGCGCGCCAGCACGCCATAATCCCCATGCGCGCCTCCGACCCGCGCCACTACACCGCGCCCCCAGAACCCCGATGGAGGAACGCCCTTGAGCAGTTTTCGAACGCTCCCATGCGAACGGACGGCAACACCGTAGACCCTGAACGCGAGATGGCGCTCTTAGCCGAAAACGAACTGCGCTACGCGATGCTCGTGCGAATCGCAGGCGGGCAGGTGCGTACCCTGCTCACCGCCATCACAGGCGGACAAAACCGATAGGAGGTGAACGATGGGACTGATCAATACCATGCGCGTGAGCGCAAGCGGTCTTTCTGCAGAACGGCTGCGCATGGACCTAATCGCCGACAACCTCGCAAACGCAAACAGCACGCGCACGCCCGAAGGCGGACCCTACAGGCGCAAAGTCGCCATCTTTGAACCCATCACCCCAACTGCCTCTATGCCAGGGGGCGTGCGCGTGGTGGGGATTGCCCATGACCCAACTCCGCCACGGCTGGTCTATCAGCCCGGACACCCTGACGCCGACCCCAACGGCTATGTCGCTTACCCGAATGTGGAGATGGTGCATGAGATGGTGGACCTTATCACCGCCAGTCGCGCCTACGAAGCCAACATTCAGGCGTTCAACGCCGCCAAAAACATGGTCCTGCGCACGCTCGACATCGGGCGCGTGTAAGGAGGGCTGAACGATGGAGATTAAGGGCATCGTCCGTCCCCTGCCGCGAATCGAGATTAATGAGATCAAGCCGCCGGAATGGCTGGCGCCTGAGTCCACCGACGAGAGCGGCACGCCACGCGCCGACTTCGGCGCGATGCTCCGTGAGGTGATTGGGCAGGTCAACGACGCCCAGAATCACGCCAGTGAACTCGCCCAGCGGTTTGCTCAGGGCGAACCCGTAGACGAACATACGCTTGTGCTGGCGATGGAACGCGCCAACCTCGCGTTCCAACTGACCTTGCAGGTGCGCAACAAAGTGCTGGAAGCCTATCAGGAGATTATGCGTTTGCAAGTTTAAGGTGAAAACTTATGCAAAACCTGCTCGCTCGGCTCAGGGAATGGTGGCATAACACGCCGCGAGCCACCCGCACAGGGATGCTGGTGGGCGCAGGGGGACTGCTCGTTCTCTTTGTCGCGCTCGGATTCTGGGCGACCTCGCCCAATTACACCGTCCTCTACACCGGCCTGAGTCCCGCCGATTCCGCCCAGGTGGTGCAGGCACTCAAAGAGAAAAATATCCCCGTGCGCACTTCGGGGGGTGGGAGCGTAATTGAAGTGCCCGCCGAACACGCCGAAACCGCCCGACTGGAGCTGGCAGCACAGGGGCTTCCCAAAACGGGCGCGCCCGGCTATGCGCGACTCGAAAAAACGCCCTTCGGCATGACCCAGACGATGGAGCAGAACACCCTCCGGATTGCGATGGAGGAGGAACTGCAAAACACCATCCAGCATCTGGAACCCGTTGAGAGCGCACGAGTCCATATCACCCCTGGCAACGACTCGCCCTTCGCCGATTCCCGAACCGAGCCAACAGCAAGTGTGGTCGTTACGCTCAAGCCCGGCATGCAGCTGACGCGCGATCAGGTGCGGGGAATTGTGCATCTGGTGAGCCACAGTGTGGAGGGCTTGAAGCCAGAAAATGTTACGGTGCTGGATTCTGAGGCGCGCCCCCTGTGGAGCGGTGGCGACGATTTCGCCAGTGATCAGGAAATCGTGCGTGCCCGGCGTGAGGCGGAACGCGCCTACGCCGACGAACTCCGCCGCCAGATTCAACAACATTTAGACCGCGTGCTGGGCAAAGACAAATCCAGCGTCGTCGTGCAGGCAGAGCTGAACCTTGATAAGCAGGAGATTCAGTCCCAGCGTGTGGAGCCATTAGACCCGAACCGTGCCGCTGTCGTGAGCGAGACGCGCACGAATGAGCGTCTCAACGGGGCGCCGCCCGCCGCAGGCGGTGCGGCAGGAATCGCCTCCAACCGCGCTGAGGCGCCGATGTACCCCGCCGCGCCCACCACCGCAGGTGTCGGCGAATACAACCGTGAAGATAGCGTGCGCAACTATGAGATTAACAAGCAGGTGGAGCATATCGTGCGGGCGCCGGGACGAATCGAGCGGCTCAGCGTCGCCGTGCTGGTGGACGAATCGGTACCCGAAAACGCCGTAACCGCCATGCGCGCGTGGCTGGAGACCGCTGTCGGCGCCAGCCCCAACACGCCCAACCGAATCGTAACCGTTCAGCGCGTGAAGTTCGATACCAGCGCCGCCAAAGCCGCCGAAGAGGAACGCAAAGCGCAGGAAGCCGCCCGGCGTATGGCAACTCTCTGGAAACTGCTACCCGTGCTGCTCCTGTTCATCGTGACTTTCTTCCTCGCGCGGGTGATTGGCAAGCAAATTAAACGCCCCACACCCAGCCTGCCTGCCCAGCGTCCCGTCGCTGCCCTCCCCGGCGGGGGCACGCTCGATGTGAGCATTGGCGAAGAGGGCATCGTCGCCCTCCATTCGGAAGGGGCGCCCAGCGAGGGTGGGGCGCTAACCCCCATCCGGCGGCGTGGGGAAGAGGAGTCGTTCCTTGAAGAAGAGATGGCACGCGCCATCCGCGAACGCACCCAGCCCGAACTGCTCGAAATCCAGAAATTCGCTCAGAACAAGCCCGAACATGTCGCCGCGCTTCTCAAAAACTGGATCAAGGGGTAGGACGCCATGCTCAAGCCAGCAGAAAAGAAACTCACGGGTAAACAGAAGGCGGCAATTGTGCTGGTCGCCTTAGGCACGGAGGTTGCCTCCAGAATCCTGCCGCACCTCAACGAGGCAGAAGTAGAGGAGCTCAGCCTTGAGATTGCGCGATTGGGCAGCATCCCCGCCGAGGTGCGCCAGCAAGTGATCAAGGAGTTTTACGAAATCTGCCTCGCGCAGAACCTCGCGCTGGAAGGCGGCTTGGACCACGCCCGCACAATGCTGGAACAGGCGTTCGGTCCCGAAAAAGCGCAGGAAATTCTGGAACGTCTGACCCGCGCGCTCCAGATGCTCCCCTTCGACTCCATCAAAGGCGTGCATCCTACCCAGCTCAGCACCTTCCTTGCCGATGAACATCCGCAAACCATCGCGCTGGTGCTGGCATATCTGGAGCCACAGACCGCCGCGGCGGTCATCAGCAACCTGCCCCCCGAACTGCGCCCCGAAGTGGCGGAACGCCTCGCCACGATGGGCAGCACGCCGCCCGATGTGATTCGCCGCGTCGAGGCGGTCCTGCAACGCAAGCTCTCCAGCATCGCCAGTCAGGAACTCAGCGCCGCGGGCGGCGTCAAAAGCCTCGTCGAAGTGCTACAGTGGGTAGACCGCAACACCGAACGCGCCATCTTTGACTACCTCAACGACACCAACCCCGAACTCGCCGAAGAGATTCGCAAACTCATGTTCACCTTCGAAGACCTGCTGCAACTGGACGACCGCGCCATCCAGCAGGTGCTGAAAGAGGTGGATATGAAAGAACTCGCGCTCGCCCTCAAAGGCGCCAGCGACGCGCTCAAAGAGAAAATCTTCCGCAACATGTCCGAACGCGCCGTCAACATGCTCAAAGAGGAGATTGAGTTTATGGGTCCCGTGCGCGTGCGTCAGGTGGAAGAGGCGCAACAGCGTATCGTGAGCATCGTGCGGCGCCTTGAGGAAGCGGGTGAGATTGTAATTTCGCGCGGCGGCGAGGAGGAGATGCTCATCTGAAATGAACAAACCCACTCCGTTTCCAGCCCTCGAAACCTTACGGGAGGAGCGCACCGCCGCGCCCCTCCCGCCAGACCTCGCCCCCTGGACAGGCACGGGTAAAGTCAAAACGAATGATTCCCCCAAACCCGCTCCCGCCGTGTTCCCTGAAGTGAAGACGCCCGCTCCCGAACCGCCTGCCCCTGACTTAGAAGCTCTCCAGCGCAAAGCCAACGAAATTATCCGCACCGCGCACGCACAGGCGCAACAAATCCGCCAGCAAGCCTACGAAGCAGGCTACCAGCAGGGCTACGCCGAAGGCAAACAGCAAGCCCAGCAGGAAATGGAGCGCGCCCTCCAGCTCCAGATAGAGTCACTTCGCGCCGAGGTGGAACAGTTTCTCCACTCCCTTCGCGCGGAGTTTGATGCCTACCTGCAGGCGACCGAAACCCCCATGCTGGAACTGGTGATGGAGATTGCCCGCAAAGTCATCCGCGAGGAGTTGCGCATGCATCCCGACCATATCCTCGCGCTGATTCGAGACGCCCTGCGACGCATCAAGGGTTTCGGCGCCGTGCGCATCTTTGTGAACCCCGCAGACTTGGAGCGCGTGCGCCAGCATCGCGCCAGCCTGCTCAGCGTGCTGGACGGGATAGACCAGCTGGAGATTCTCGAAGACCGGCGCGTAGAGGCTGGCTCCTGCCGCATCGAAACAGAGCAGGGCACTTACGACGCTCGGCTCAGCACCCAGCTGGAACTGATTGAACAAGCCCTGCGTCAGGCGGGGTAGCCGCTTAGCCCAGAATCAGCTCGTACCACATCGTGCGGTGGGCAGGTTCCAGACGCAGCCGTGCCGTGTTGCGCCCCGCGCTGACCGCCGCGACTCGCTGCCGACGCTTGCCGTTGCTGTCCAGCGCCCAGCACGCGACCTTCCGTGCAGGGAAGGGCACGCTCAACTCCAGCGTCGGCACGGCGATTCGGGTAGGCGCATCGCCCCACTGGTTGCCCACCGTGATGCGCCCCTCGCCCAGCTCGCGCAGGTTCCAGCCCGTGTTTTCCGCATAGCTGACGGTCGTAATCAGACACCGCCAGCGTGTTCCATGCTCCAGCGCCGTCAACACAAACGCCGCGAACCCGTCCAGCGGCGCCTCCACACAGCGCAACTGGAAGCGGTCACCCAGCTCATAACTGCGCCCCTTCAGAAAGCCCACAGCGACTTTGCTGACAGGGCTACGCACCACGAACACGCCTCGCTGCTGGCTGAACCCTGCCCACACTACCTCGCCCGTGTCCGATTCGTAGCGTTCAGGGTTCAACGCCACTTTATCAGGAGGCAGGGCGTTCGGCGGTGTGTCTTCGCGACGGCGTACAATCCCAATCCGATGGCGGAACGCCCAGCGCCCGTCCAGCCCCGCATGCTCGCCCGACACCAGCCCCCACGCCCAGGAAGTGCGCAGATGGTCTATCTCGTCGTCTGCATTCAGCTCCGCCGCTGTCCAGCGCCGTGCCCGCGCCACATCCCCGCGCAAAAAGAGCGCCGCACCCGCCCGCATCAGCCCCCACATCACAGGGTGCTGATTGATATCGAACATCCCCGTAATCCGCTCCGCCTTGAGGTCGGCGCTATGGCTGTAGGTATACAGAAACAGTGCGTCCCAATCCTGCAGGGAAGCCAGTGCCGTGAGCATCGGGATTGCTTCGGCGCAATACTGGTTCGGGGCAGGATGATTGTATTCCGTGACATTGAAGGGGCGTCCCACCACACGGCTCACCGCCAATCCCGTTAGCGTGCCCCCACCTGTGTTGACCATCGGCAGGTTGCGCACATACCAGTCGGTTGCGCTCCACGCCTGATTCGGGAACTCTGGGTGCTGCCAGTAGGCGTGCGTGTCTACCGCGTCCAGTTCCGCCATCAGGTTCGGCGTGCTACAGCGGATTATCGTGCCGAATACCACGCCCTTCACCTTCAGCTCCTCTTTCAGGAAGCGGTACATGCGTTGCCAGTAGCGCTGCTCGGTCTCCCACAGGAAGCGCAGCCAATCTTTCTGGGCGCGTTCGGGGTAGCGTGCCCACTGCCGACGGTAAAGGATTGGCACGCGCCCCTCTGCCAGCGCCTCGCCCTCAGGCAGGTAGCGTACTGTGCCCCCTCTCTGAAGGCGAATCCCGCGTAGCCAGACCGTCCCCGTCTGCTTCCCCAGCCCCGAAAACAGCAAGCGTGCGTTGGTGTCATCCTGACTGACAAACCCGACCACCTCATAGGTTCGCCATTCGGGGGTCAGGCTCACGGTTTCCTCAACGCCCAGCGTCTGCCACGGCGCATGCGCCATCCCGATGGAGACTCGCAGGGGGCGCTCGGCGTCGGCGCGCGCCTCAAAGCGAATCGTATAGAGCGCCCCACGCTCCACCTGCAGATTCGGCTGGTGAAACTGCACATGCCAGTCCTGATCGCTCGCCTGCGTAATGCGGATTTGCACCGCGCCTTCCTGATAGACCGCCTCTGCACGGGCGCTCCCGTGCTGTTCCAGTACCCACTCGGCGCCGCCCCGCGTAAAATCGGCGTTGCGCAACAACGAGGTTCCCAGCGGCTGGTCTATCTCGCCCCATGCCTCTCGAAGGCGGGCAGTTGTGCTATAGCGACGGCGGAGCCACTCGTTCCACTGGCGTTGCAGCGCCTGCTGGAACAGTTCGGGCATGCGGTCATACACGCCCAGAAACCAGCTCTGCAGGCATCCGTTCTCGTTGTTGATTTCCACCATCGCCAGGGCGGGGTCTTCAGCATAGGTCAGCCCTGTGTAGGGGTTCCGATGGGTCAATAGCTGGCGGGCGTACTCCTGCTGAAGCACCATCAGCGGCTCATAGAAAAAGCCAATCCCGTGCTGGTCTTTCACATCCCGTACCGAGTCAATCGCTTCGGGCAAGCCATCCTTACTGAAAAATCGGCGGTTGACCAGCAGATTGATGTTCCCATAAATCCCGCGCTTTTTCAGCTCAGCGAACAGGTAGTCAAACCGATCCAGTGCTTCGGGGTTCAGCGTGCGTGAAGTGCCTCCAGAGTAGTCGATGAGGGAAGGCTGTGCCCAGTCGGCGTCCATGTGATGAAACCGCACGCAGTTCACCCCCGCTCGCGCCAGCCGCTCCGCGACTTTGGGCGCGTCGCTTTTCGGGGGAAAGTTCGCGCCTGCCGTGAAGTTGACCCCCCAGAATCGGATTCGGCGCGAGCCTGTGTAATAATGTCCATCCCGACCGACCCGCACTGCCCCCCGTGCCCCTGCAGGCGCATGAAGCAAAAAGCGGAAGTCGGCTATTCCCTCTGGCGCGCTGTCCCAGCCGAACCCGAACGGAAATGTGTTGCCTCCTTGCATAGTATAAGTCTATTTCGTTGAAGCGCCTCAAAATCCTGTTGAGTAGGAACGGTTTCAGCCGTCGCCTTTTCAGTTAAGACGCGGGAGAAGCCCACCCCTCTCGAAAAGGTATACTTTTATCGGAGGCAGAAGGCGCGGTGTTTTTCATCTCGAAACTGTTCGGGCGTTTTGGGCGCGATTTAGGGATTGACCTCGGCACCGCCACCACGCTGGTGCATGTGCGGGGCAAGGGCATTATGCTCCGCGAGCCATCCGTGATTGCCATCGATCAGGATACACGCAAGGTGCTGGCGGTGGGGGAAGAGGCGAAGCGCATGCTGGGGCGCACGCCCGCCAACATCGTGGCGGTGCGTCCCCTCAAAGACGGCGTGATTGCCGACTTCGAGCAAACCGAAAAGATGCTCCAGTATTACGCTGCCAAAGTCTCGCGCCATCGCTGGATTCCGCCGCGCATAGTGGTGGGCATCCCCAGCGGCGTTACCGAGGTGGAGCGCCGCGCGGTGCTTCAGGCGGCGATGCGCGCTGGCGCCCGCGAAGCCTATGTGATTGAAGAGCCGATGGCAGCCGCAATCGGAGTCGGGCTGCCCGTTGTGGAACCCACAGGCTCGATGGTGGTGGATATCGGCGGCGGCACGACCGAAGTGGCGGTCATCTCGCTGGCAGGGATTGTTGCCAGCCGCTCTATCCGCATCGCAGGCGACGAAATCGACGAAGCGATTGCCAACTATGTGCGACGCGCCTACAACCTCTACATCGGTGAACGCACCGCCGAACAGGTCAAAATCGAAATCGGTTCCGCTTACCCCCTGGAGCAGGAACTTGAAATGGAGGTCAAGGGGCGCGACCTCATCAGCGGGCTACCGCGGAGCGTGCGCATCACCTCCGAAGAGATTCGGCAAGCCATCGCGGAACCCGTCAATGCCATCGTGGAAGCCGTCAAACAAACCCTTGAAGTAACACCGCCCGAACTCGCCGCCGACATTATGAATCAGGGGATCGTCCTCTGCGGCGGAGGCGCCCTGTTGCGCGGGCTGAACCACCTCCTCCAGCGTGAAACCGGCATGCCTGTCATTGTCGCCAACGACCCGACCTCCTGCGTGGTGCTGGGCACAGGCAAAGTGCTGGAAGAACTGGACACCAACCCCATGCTCCGCAAGGTGCTTCAAACCGCCCAGAACCGCAAGAGGTGAACCGCCATGCGCCGCTCGCTGATGATGATGGCAATCCTTGCCGCCGCGGGGCTGGCGCTGGGCGTGTATCACAATCGGCATACGCAGAATGGACAGTCGGACCCAATCACGGCGCTTGTGCGGGCAACGATTGTGCCCCTCCAGAGTGGGTTGAGTAATATCGCGAACGCGGTTAGCACGCGCGGGCGCGCTCTGATTCAGGCACAACACGCCGCACGCGAGGTTGACCAGCTCAAAGAGGAAAACGCACGCCTGCGCCTGCAACTGAGCCAGATGGAGCAAATTCAACGCGAGCATACCACGATGCAGAGCCTGCTCCAGCTGCGTCCCGCGCTGGTGGGTAAATGGGTCGGCGCCCGAGTAATTGCCAACTACCCCCAGGCAGGACAGCAAACGCTGATTATTGATAAAGGCACACGCGATGGGATTCAGCCAGGCGCCCCCGTCGTGGTTGGTGAGGGGCTGGTGGGCGTGGTGGTGCAAGCCGATTCGAGCCATGCGATTGTGCGCTTCGTGAGTGCCCCCCGCGTGGCGGTGAGCGCGAAAGTGCTGAACCCGCAAAAAGTATCTACGGGTGTGGTGGAAGGGCGGGGCGAGTCGACGCTCCTGCTCAACTTTTTGTCTCCCGAAGCGCCTGTCCAGGCAGGGGATAAGGTCGTAACCGCAGGGCTGGGTAGCAAATATCCCCCTAACATCCCTATCGGGACGGTGGAGCGTGTCTGGATAGACCGCCAGTATTCCGTCAAGAAAGCGATCGTCGTGCCCGCGGTGGACTTCAGCACCCTCGAGGTCGTTCTTGTTCAGCAAGGAAAGTAGCTGGTGAGCAGGGTATAATTTGCCCTGGAGGCAGGCGTGCATGCGATTCTACAGCGTCAAAGAGCGAAAAATGGTAGAGGTTCCCGATAGTGAGGTCAAGCCTGTGCGCTATGAGTGGAAGACGCGCTCAGGTAAGACAAGCGTGCGGTATGCTCTGAAAGTGGCATACAAAGGACAAAGGTTCCACAAGTTTGTAGACGAAGCAACTTATCGCAAGTTTGCTCCAGCTGCTCCGGGGGCTCCCTTGGGGACTTCACGAAAGAGTGCCGCATCGCCTTCCCGCTTAGACGAATTCTTCGCGCGCTACGAGGAGCGGGTCGGGGATGTATTCCGTAGAGCAGCAGCTCAGTGTGGTCTGGACTGGGATAAGATGGATGACGATGAACGAACTGCTTTCGTCGCTAAGTGGCTGGACGATTAATGCCTCAGCGCGTTGTGTTTGACTCGAATGTTATCATCTCCGCGATTGGATGGGGCGGCAAACCTCGTCAGTGCCTTTCTTTAGCACAAGATGGCAAAATGCACGGACTAACTTGTTCCGCTATCTTGGACGAAGTGCATCAAAAACTGATACAAAAATTGCGCTTTTCCACTGACAGGGCGCAGCGCTACATCGAAGCGCTACGCGAATTTCTTGAGGTAATCTCCACAACAGGGGAGGTTAAAGGCGTTTGTAAGGACCCAAAGGATGAGGCGGTACTGGAATGTGCGGTGCTAGGTAAAGCATCTTACTTAGTAACGGGCGATAGGGATCATTTGTTGCCAATTCGCGAGTTTCGCGGCATCCTGATTGTATCGCCCGCAGAATTTTTGCGCATCCTGGAGGGTGACTCGACTTGATGTACGACCGTATTCGCCCCTCGTGGATTGTGCGCCTTGCGCTCTGGCAGGGATGGGGCATCACCCTGCGAGTGGTGCTACTCATCCTGCTGGCAGAGGTGTTGCAAGGGGTGCTGGCGCCGCGCATTGCGATTGCGGGTGCTGTCCCGAACTTCCCCCTTGTGGCGCTGGCGTGCATCGCCATGCGCACGAACCCCACCCTCGCGGCGTGGGCGGGGTTTCTCTCAGGGCTTATTGAAGCAAGCCTGCAGAATCATCTGATAGGGAGCTTTATTGTAAGCCGTGTTCTCGCGTGCTATGCCACCGCCTTTCTACCGATGACGCTCAACCCCCAGCGTCGCCTGAGCGCCGTGCTGGCGCTATTGATCCTCACAACTCTGGCACAGGGGCTGCTCTACCTGTTTGCCCCCAGTGTGTTAGGAGGGGAGTTCGTGGAAACAAACCTCCGCGCGCTGGTGTATAATATAGGGATGGTGCTGCTGGCGTTCGGTATCTGCCGACGCTGGCTGCCCTTATCGTTGTTGGAGGATGACCGACGATATGGAACATTTAACCTGTAAACTGCTACAAAACAACGGGAGGAGGAACTGCAATGTCGCAGACGATGCTCGCCGCTGAGCCGAAAAAACGACAGGAAGAAAGCAACGCCTATGCGATCGCGGTGCGCCAGCTTGAGGCGGCAGCGCACTACCTGAACCTGGACCGTAGTCTACTGGAGGTATTGAAGCACCCGCGCCGAGAACTCACCGTGAACTTCCCCGTCAAGATGGACGATGGCTCCGTGCGTGTCTTCACGGGCTATCGCGTCCACCACAACCCCGCGCGCGGTCCCGCAAAAGGCGGAATCCGCTACCATCCCGAAGTCACCCTCGATGAGACCCGCGCCTTAGCGATGTGGATGACATGGAAATGCGCCGTCGTGAACATCCCCTACAGCGGCGCCAAAGGCGGCGTTGTCTGCGACCCCAAGCGGCTCTCCGTCCACGAACTGGAAAACCTCACCCGGCGCTATATCACCGAGATTTCCATCATGATCGGACCCGAGTCCGATATCCCCGCGCCCGATGTCGGCACGAACCCGCAGGTGATGGCGTGGATTATGGACACCTACTCCATGCATAAGGGCTACACCGTGCCTGCGGTGGTAACGGGCAAGCCGATTGCGATTGGCGGTTCGGAGGGGCGTCTCGAAGCCACAGGGCGAGGGGTGTGCGTGGTGGCGCACGAAGCGGCGAAAATGCTTGGCTTCACTCTGGAAGGGGCGCGCGTTGCCATTCAGGGCTTCGGGAATGTCGGCTCCGCCACCGCCAAGCTGATGCATCAGGCAGGCGCGAAGGTCGTTGCGGTCTCCGATGTGCGCGGCGGAATCTATAACCCGAACGGGCTGGACATCCCCAGCCTCCTGCACTGCGCAGGGCGCGACGGCTGCCTGCAAGCCTACCGCGACGCGGAACTCATCACCAACGAGCAACTGCTCGAACTGGACTGTGATATCCTCGTGCCCGCGGCGTTACATGGCGTGATAACCGCACGCAACGCGCCCAACATCAAAGCCCGAATCGTCGTGGAGGCTGCCAACGGTCCCGTCACACCCGACGCCGACGAAATTCTGGACGAAATGGGCGTGCTGGTCGTGCCCGACATCCTCGCCAACGCGGGCGGCGTGATTGTCTCCTACTTCGAGTGGGTTCAGGACCTGCAGGCGTTCTTCTGGGAAGAAGAAGAGGTCAACGCCAAGTTAGAGAAGGCGATGCGCAAGAGCTTCGCCCATGTGGTGCAGACCGCCGAGCAGAACAAGGTCAACCTGCGCATGGGCGCGTATATTATCGGTGTCAAGCGCGTCGCCGAAGCGACGACGATTCGCGGCATCTACCCATAACGCGCCACAACACCACCAGATCGCAGAGCGCACGCCAGTACCGTCCGAACCCATATCGGGAACGACCGTACTGGCGTGCGCGATGGGAAACCACCACCTCTGCAACGGTGTACCCCATCCGATGCGTTAGCACGGGCAAAAAGCGGTGAAAATCGCGCACCAGATAGGGGCGCAACGCCTCCATCACCTCCCGACGCATACCCTTGAAGCCACAGTTGATATCGTGTAATGGCACGCCCGTCGTCCAGCGCAAAAGCGTGTTGAAGACCCAAGACGCCGCCCGCTTCACCCACCCATCCCGACGCGGGCGACGCCAGCCCACCACCATCCCCGCGCCTTGCTGGAGCATCGTGAGCATCGCTCCCATCGCCGAAGGGTCTTCCTGCAAGTCCGCGTCCAGCGTGAAGATATACTGCCCCTGCGCCTGAGCGAACCCGCTGGCGTAGGCTGCCGTCTTCCCCAGCCGATGCGGATGCCGAATGATTCGCACGCGCGAATCCGCTTCACACCACGCCTGAAGTTTCCCGGCAGTGCCGTCGGTGCTGCCGTCATCGACCAGAATCAGCTCCCACTCGTAGCCCAGCGCATCCAGCACAGGCGGCAGCGTGTCCCGAAGCGCCTCCACATAGGGCGACTCGTTATGCATTGGCACAATCAAGCTCACTCCGGTGGAACCCATCGGTAGACCCGAAACACCTCCAGCGGCAAGCCGTACCCGAAGGCGAACGGCGCACGCCCGCGCACCAGCGCATAATAGTACCCGCCCGCCTCCGCGTTCATCGTGTAAACCGCAGCCCCCAGGGGGTAGTAGCTCACGAGAGTGCCTGCGTAATGGGCGCTGGTTTCAAAATCGGCTGGCAACCGCCCTTTGTAAGCCAGCTCCGGCACGAGAATCAGATCGCCCGGCTCCAGACCCTCACCGCTCGGCAGGATTTTACGGAAGCCTGCCCGCTCTGCGTAAAACATCCAGCCCCATGAGCCTGCATACCAGACCCGCTCATGACCCCACATCGCTCGCGCGCGTGCCGCAAAATCCCGATAAACCTGCGCATACTGATAGTCGCCCCAGAGAATCAGCAGACTCAACACCGCCTGCACACCAAGTATGGTACGGTGGAGCCTGCCCAGCGGCGCTCCACGCATCAGCAACAACACCATCGGCACCAGCGCAAACAGCAGGTGGCGCATCGCCTGAAACGGCACACCCCACACCGCGCCCGCCAGCCCGATTCCCAGCCACAGGCGCAGGAACCAGCCTGTTGCGTCTGAGCCTTGCGACGGAGCAGGGGAGAGGAGCGCCAATCCCAGCTGTGTGGCGCCCAGCGCCAGCCAGACCATCGCCTGCCAGTGGAACGGCTCGCTGGCGTAAAACGCGCGATGCCAGTACGCCAACCCCACAACGCCCAGCACGAGCAGTCCCGTTTGCCACAGGGGCAGGCGCCGACTCCACAGCACCGCCAGCCCTATCAGCGTGCTGGCGCCCAACCCCACCACAGCGGGCAGCCACTTCGCCTCCCACGGCGCGCTTCCGCGACGCTCCTGCCACAGATAAAGCAGGTGCGGCTCACCGTATACCCAGAAGTTATGCCCGCTCCAGAGCGTTATCGGCACCAGCGCCACAGCAAGCCACCACACCTGCCGCCACGCACCTTGAAAGACTGCGTACGCCAGTGCGACCCCAACCCAGGAGAGCGCCGTATACTTCGCCAATCCCGCCAGCCCACCCAACAGCGCGCCCCAGAACAGCCAGCCACGATGGGCACGATGAATCCCTTCCACCCAGCATGCCAGCCCTGCCACAAACAACCCCAGAGCGGGCACATCGCGCATCAGATTCATGCCGGGCAAAACCGCAGGCGAGAGCAATACCCACGCCGCCGCCCAGCCCGCATACGACTCGCCCAGCCACCGCCACGCCAGCCGATAAACGCCCCATCCCAGCAACCCAGCAAACGGCATCAGCCATAAGTGAAGCCACCACTCCCGATAGCCCCCAAGCGCAATCGCAGGCGCCAGCCAGTAGCTCACCAGAGGGGGATTCGTGGTCGTTTCAAACAACGAGCGCGGCTCCGCAAGCCAGAAAAACTCCCCATCAAACGGACGCAGGGGGTTTTTCAACACCTGCGCCGCTACATGCAGCACAACTGTATCATCAATATGCACGGGCTTGGTGAGCAGCAGGAAAGCCGCGAGCAGCGCCGCCAGCCCCCACAAACCGCTCGCCCAAGCCCGCATCGGGTTCCAGAAGGGCTATGCCTCGATTCGCACGCCCAGCACCTGCAGGAACTTCGCCAGCCAGTCGGGATGCGCCGGCCACGCAGGCGCAGTTACCAGCTTCCCGTCCACCACCGCCTTATCCACAGGAACCTCCTCGTAGTTCGCGCCTGCCAGAGTCAGCTCGGGTCCCACCGCAGGATAGGCGGTCGCGGTGCGCCCCTTCAAAACGCCTGCCGCAGTCAGCACCTGCAAGCCATGGCAGATCGCGGCGACGGGTTTGTCGTTCTCAAAAAAGTGGCGCACCATCTCCAGCACCTTCGGGTCGCGACGGATATACTCCGGCGCGCGCCCGCCCGGAATCACCAGCGCGTCGTAATCCGACACACGAACCTCGTCAAACGAATAGTTCAGGGTGAAGTTATGACCCGGCTTCTCGGAGTAGGTCTGGTCACCTTCAAAGTCGTGGACCGCTGTGCGCACTTTCTGACCTGCACGCTTGCCCGGACAGACCGCATGCACCTCCAGCCCGACCATCTGCAACGCCTGAAACGGAACCATGACCTCGTAGTCCTCTACGAAGTCGCCGACAATCATCAGCACCTTCTTCGGCATCGTTGTACCCTCCTTAGGGGCAATCCCCTACAAGAGTATACCCGCCCATAACCCCCAGCGGCGCACCAAAACTTTCCCTGTGGACTTCCGTCTAAAATCGTGGTATACTATGCAGAGGGGGCACCCCCCAAGGAGGTTACACGATGAAAAAGTTCTGGATTTTAGGTGGTCTTCTGGTCTTGATGAGCGGGCTTTCCGTATTCGCTCAGGAAGATGCACCAGGGAAAGGGCAGGAAGTGCCAGCAGAGGGGCGGGTTCAGCCTGCGCCTGCACCTGCGCCCCAGCGCGGGGATGTGCTGGCGCCTGCAAACCTCGCACGCGAACTGAACCTCACCGAAGAGCAACGCGCCCGCGTCGAGGGACTCTGGAAGCAGTATAACGACCGCAACGAGGCGCTCCGACGCGACACCTCGCTGACCCCCGAACAGCGCATGCAACGCATGGGACAGAATCGTCAGGAGTATGTGCGCCTCGTACGCTCCCTGCTCAACGAGGAGCAACTCAAGAAGTTTGAGCGACTTTTGGAAGAGCAGGCGCCTGCCTACGGCAGCATGGCCAATATGCGCTTCAGCCCCGAGCAGCTGGAGAAACTCAAGGAGATTACCCAGCGCTACGCCAAACTCCGCCAGCAGATTGTCCAGGATCAGTCGCTGGACCCCAGCGCTCGCGCACGACGCCTGCAGGAAATCAACCAGCAAATGCTGCAGGAAATCCGCGACAAGGTGCTGACACCCCAGCAACGCGAACAGTGGGACAAAGCCCTGAAAAAAGACCAGAAAGCCAACGAGAAAGACAAAGAGGGCAAAGACTCCGGGAAGGAAGGGCAAAATCCGTCGGGCAACCCGTAAGTGTGCTGCGGTAGGGTAGGGGAGAACCCTACTCTACCGCTGAAATTCTACCGCCACCTCTTCGAACCCCAGCGAGCGCAAGAGTTCTGTCAGGCGTTCCTGAGCGTTCCGCTGTGCCAGTTCCATCAGCTCGCCCTTAAGAGCGGCTTCCCGCGCCTCCTCAATCGCCTGCTGACGCGCGCGGGTTTCAATCTCCTTATCAGGCTGGAACACCAACCAGCCCCGCTTGCGGTCATAAACCTTTGTGTGCGCCTCGTTGAGGCTCACATGCATCAGGCGCGGCGGTGGGAGTTGCAAGCGCACACGCTTGCCTTCTACCTGAATTTGTTCAGGCTTCAGCTCGGCGAAGTCAATCCCTGCCACCGCCTCCGCGCGAGCAATCAGCAGCACGCGCTCGCCCGCCAGCCACACGGGTAAGCCATTGCTCGCCTCCACTTCGATGATGTGGTTTGTAATCTGGCGCGCGGTCTCAAGGCGATTCAGTCGTTGCAGGTGCGACACAATCACCGTCGGGCTGGGATGCGCGTGATACACAGTTGCGGTCAGCCCGCTCCAGCCGCGCCGAATCGCTTCCCGCAGGGCAGGACCCAGCAGCGCACTGAGCAACAGCACCGCAATCGCGAGCCACAGCAGCCGCCCTCCTCCCGCCAGAGCCAGCGCCTTCACGCGGCGCCACAGAAGCATTCCCATTCCCTCAGTATACCGCAGGCGTGGCTACTCACCCAGCAGGTGGGCGGCAATCTGTGCCCATTCCGACTCAAAATCGCCACTAAAAGGCGGCTTGCTGGCGCGGCGGTACCAGTAGTGCGCATTCCCAATATCGCCCTCTTTGCGATGGAGGTAGGCATGCACCCACGCGCTTTCGGGGCTGGGGTCGTTCTGCACCAGCTGGTGGGCGCGCTCCCAGTCGCCCTTTGCCTCATACCACAGCGCCTGCAGGGGAACTGAAAGCCCTGCAGGCGGTTGCGGGTCGTTCAGGGTGGCACGGAACTCTTCCAGACGCATAGAGTCGCCTCCTAACTGGGCGCGGCGCGCGGCTTGAGCGATTTCTTCGCAGGCGCCGACTCAGGATGCGCCTCCGCTTCAGTTTCCGAAGGGGGCGCGGGCGTCGGCTCGGGTGCAGGCTCTGTCGCTGGCGCACCCTGACCTTCCTCCCCATGCAACAGCGCCAGAAACTCCTCGCGATTCAGATGCTCGCGCTCCAGCAGCACCTGCACAATCCGATCCATCGTCTCGCGACGCTGGCTCAGAATCTCCTTCGCGCGCTGGTAGCACTGCTCAATAATGCGACGCACTTCCTGGTCAATCTCGTAAGCGATCTGCTCACTGTAGTTGCGATCTTCCATCAGATCGCGCCCAAGGAACGGGCTGCCGTGTCGGCGTCCGAAGGTGAGCGGACCGAGTTTCTCGCTCATGCCGAACTCGGTGACCATCGCGCGTGCCAGCTCGGTGGCGCGTTTCAGGTCGTCCTGCGCGCCCGTGCCTACCTCGCCGAACACAATCTCCTCGGCAACACGCCCGCCCAGCAGCGCGGTAATCCGATCCAGGAGCGCCGATTTGGTATACAGGTAGCGGTCGCGTTCGGGCATCTGAATCGTGTAGCCGAGCGCCATCCCGCGCGGCAGAATCGAGATTTTATGCACCGGCTCTGCTTCAGGCAGCAGCTCGCCCACCAGCGCGTGCCCTACCTCGTGGTACGCCACCACAAGGCGCTCTTTTTCGTCCACCACGCGGCTGCGCCGCTGGGGTCCTGCAATCACGCGATCGATGGCTTCCTCAAACTCATCCATCGTGATACGGGTCTTGTTGCGTCGCGCCGCCAGCAGCGCCGCCTCGTTCACCAGATTGGCGAGGTCTGCGCCAGTGAATCCCGGCGTGCGCTTCGCCAGCACCTCCAGATTCACATCAGGCGCCAGCGGTTTGCCTTTGGTGTGAACTTCCAGAATCTTCTTACGCCCCTCCACATCAGGCGGGTCCACCACGATATGGCGGTCAAACCGTCCGGGGCGGAGCAGGGCAGGGTCCAGAATGTCGGCGCGGTTTGTGGCGGCAATCACGATAATGCCCTGATTGGGGTCAAACCCGTCCATTTCCACCAGCAGCTGGTTGAGCGTCTGCTCGCGCTCGTCGTGTCCGCCGCCCAGCCCTGCGCCGCGCAGGCGCCCCACGGCGTCAATCTCATCGATGAAGATGAGAGCGGGGCGGTTTGCTTTGGCGGTCTCAAACAGGTCGCGCACGCGCGCCGCGCCGACGCCCACAAACATCTCCACAAAATCGGAGCCGCTGATGTGGAAGAACGGCACGCCTGCCTCGCCCGCCACCGCACGCGCCAGCAGAGTCTTGCCGCAGCCGGGCGGACCCAGCAGCAATACACCCTTGGGGATTTTCGCGCCCAGCGCCTGATACTTGCGCGTGTTTTTGAGGTAATCCACAATCTCGGCGAGCTCCTGCTTCGCTTCGTCTACGCCCGCCACATCGTCAAAAGTGACGCGGGGGATGCTCTCGTTGTAGCGCTTCGCGCGCGCCTTACCGAACGAGAACGCCTGATTGTTGCCCGCCTGCGCGGAACGCATCAACAGGAACCAGATTAGCCCCCCGAAAATCAGAATCACCAGAAACATCCCCAGCAACTGGCTCAGATAATCGGGTGTGCGCGCTTCGGGGGCAAAACGCACGCTGATTTTCGCATCGAGCATCTTCTGAACAAGGGCATCGCGCGTGGAGCCAGCCGGCGGCAACGAAGCGTAAAAGCGCGTGCCGTCCTTGAAAGTCCCTGTCAGACGGTCGCCCTCCGCTACCGCCTCCTGAATCGTGCCTTGCTCAATCGCATGCACCAGCTCGGTGTAGCTCAGCTCGCGCGCACCCAGAGGCTGCAGATGGCGCAGGTAGTTCATCAACAGGAGCACCATCAATACAAGCCCCACCACAGTCACGAAGGTACGGATATTTCGGCTCAACATAGACCTCCCGAATACTTAACGATTCTGGCAGTTTGGCGTTGCGTCCACAGCGCCAAACGGCGCTCTTCCAGAGTCAAGTATACCCCAAATCTTGCCTGATAGTTCCCTGATAGCAGGAATTGGTATGCCTGCCCCGTAAAAGACTCACCTGGTGAGCAACGATGCGACGACGAACGGCTCTTCTGGGCGCAAGCGTGTTGACCTTATTGGGGCTTCTGACGCTCTCGGCGCTTTCGGACGCAACGCAGTGGCGCGGCATGCGCCTCGCACAGGGCGCGTTAGTGCCCGACCCGCCCCCACGCGCAGGCGAGGAACCCGCCACAGGGCTGCAGAAACCCTTCCCGAAAGAAATTGTCCAGCCGCCCGACAACCCCACCACCCCCGAAAAGGTGGAGCTGGGACGCCTGCTCTTCTTTGACCCGATTCTCTCCGACGACAACACGCTCTCGTGCGCCCACTGCCACCATCCCGATCTGGGCTTTTCTGATGGGTTGCCGCGTTCCCGGGGCAAGGGCGCTGTCGGGGCAGGCACTCAGCGCAAAGGCGGGATTGAACTCGCCCGAAGCGCGCCCACCCTCTGGAACGCCGTGTTCAACCACCGCCAGTTCTGGGATGGGCGCGCCCGCGACCTGGAAGAGCAGGCGCGCATGGTCATCACCACGCCCGAAGAGGTCAACGCCGACCCCGAAGCGCTGGTACGCGAGCTGAAAGCCATCCCCGAATACCGACGCCTGTTTGACCGCGCCTTCGGCGGCAAAAACGGCGAGTCCATCACCTTCACCAACATTGTGCGGGCGATTGCGGCGTTTGAGCGCACGCTGGTCAGCTACAACTCCCGATTTGACCGCTACGCCGCGGGCGACGGCAGCGCCCTCACACCGCAGGAGAAGCGCGGGCTTAAACTCTTCCTCTCGCCCAAAACGCGATGCAACGAGTGCCACGGCATCCCCACCTTTGCCAATCGCGACTTCAAAGTGATTGGCGTGCCGCCTGTGCCGGGCGCCCCTGAAGATAAGCCCAAGCCCGAAGCCGAAAAGGGCAGAGGCGGCGGTCCCAACGGCGCGTTCAAGATTGCCACCCTGCGCAATATCGCGCTCACCGCGCCCTATATGCGCAACGGCGCGTTCGCCACTCTTGAGGAAGTTCTCGACTTCTACGCAGGGGGCGGCGGACGCGGGCGCGGACTCGATGTGCCCCTGCAGGACGATAAAATCCGCAAGTTCCAGCTCACCCAGCAGGAAAAAGAAGACCTGATTGCGTTTTTGCTCGCGCTCACCGATGAGAGCGCCAAGCCGCCCATCCCGAAGCGCGTGCCCTCAGGATTGCCCGTCGTGCCGCGGCTGGTGCCCAACCTGCCCACGAAGCTCAACATCGATAGCCCCGAACTCAAGCGCATTCAGGCGATGCACCGCGAGCGCCAGACCGCAGCCCGTCAAGTCGCGCTCGCCTCGCACACAACACAGCCCCAACGCCCCACGAGAACCGAGCAGAAGCCGACTCAGAAAATTGTAGAAGTGCGCCCCGGGCAGAGCATTCAGGAGGCGGTGGATCGCGCCGGGCGCAACGGCATCGTGCGCATCTACCCCGGCGTCTACCACGAGAATGTGCTGGTGATTCATCACGGCGTGCGGATTGAGGGCGTCATTCAAAACGGCAAGCGCCCCCTTCTGGACGGCAAAAACGAGCTGCCCGACGGTATCTCGGCGCTCGGCAACGATTTCACCGTGCAGGGGCTTGAAATCCGCAACTATCAGGGCAACGGCGTGGTGGTTCACGGCGCACGGAATGTGGTCTTCCGCGACCTCGTGGTGGACAACACGGGCTTGTACGGTGTCTACCCCGTAGAATGCGACGGCGTGCTGGTGGAACACTGCGTCGTGTCGCGCGTGCGCGACGCAGGCATCTATGTGGGGCAGTCGCGCAACATCATCGTGCGGCGTAATAAAGCTTTCCAGAATGTAACGGGCATCGAGATTGAGAACTGCGTGAACGCGCTCGTCGAGGACAACGAGGTTTATGAGAACACAGGCGGGATTCTGGTCTTCCTGCTACCCTTCAACCCCTCCAAAGTGCAGGAGCAAGCCATCGTGCGGCGCAACAAAGTCTACAATAACAACACGCCCAACTTCGCCGACCCGGAGGCGATTGTCTCCAATGTGCTGAAGGGCACAGGGATTATGCTCCTTGCGGCAGACCGCACCGAAGTCTACGAAAACGAAGTCGTGGGCAACGACACTTTCGGGATTCTGGTGGTCAGCTTGCTGAACCTGTTCCCGCGCGATACCAAACTGGATGTAGACCCCTTCCCCGACCACAACAAAATCTACAACAACACGGTTCGCGATAACGGCAAGAACCCCGACACACGCCTCGCCCGCTTCGGCGTGCCTGCGGTAGACCTGCTCTGGGATCTCTCAGGGCAGGGCAACGGCTGGGACCAGCCGGGCGTGAAGAGCTTCCCGCCGCAACTGCCCCCCATCAAGCGCGAAACCCCAGCAGGAAATCAGGGAGGTGTGGAAAATTAACTCGCGTATGCGAAACTGGCTCTGGCTGGGTTTGATGGCGTGCATGCTTGGCGTCGGGGCAGGGCAGGATCTGGAGTCTTACCTGCGCCTGCGCAAGCAGCACAAAGTGTCGCAGCTGACTCCGGCGGGCGCGCTGGAACTGGTGGTGGGCAAGCGCGTGCTGGAGGTGGAAGGCGTCGTGCGCGGCTACACTGCTGTGGACGATTACACCTCCATCTATCTGGAGATAGACTCCAGCAAAAGCCTGCCGATTCGGGTACGCCCCAACGAGCGCTGGGTGCTGAACGGGCAGGTGCGTATCCGCGCGCTGGTGCAGGTCACGCGCGAAAACGAGTGGGCGATGCCCGACTATCAGCTACTGGGCGCCACCTATGCCAGCACTTTCGCACGGTGGGAAGCGCAGGAACAGGCACGCCAGCAAACCCAGCCGCCAAAAAGCCAGCCCCAGAACACACCCCGACCCCCCGCACGCGGCAAAGACCTCGCCAGCCGAAACGCCTCGCCCAAACAACCCCCCACGATTGTGGACTGGCAGACCTTCGCCCGCAATCTGGAAAGCTATGTGCCCTACTATTATCAAGCCATTCGCAAGTTCAACCCCCGCCTGAACCCTGCCACTGCCGAACAGATTGCACGCGCCATCTTGCATTTCAGTGTGCGATACGGCGTAGACCCCCGTTTCATCATGGCGATTGTGCTGGTGGAATCGGGCTTCAACCCGTCCGCTACCTCGCGAAAAGGCGCGATGGGATTGGGACAACTGATGCCGGGCACCGCGCGCGGGCTGGGTGTTGTAGACCCCTATGATCCCATCCAGAATCTGGAAGGCACGGTGCGCCTCGTGCGTGGGCATCTGGTCAAATACTGGTCGCAAACGGGCGACCCAAACGATTGGGACCATGTGATTCTCGCGCTGGCGGCGTATAACGCAGGCTCTGGCGCGGTGCGCCGACACGGCGGCGTGCCCCCCTACAAAGAGACCCAGAACTACATCCGCAAGGTGATTCGCGTCTACAAACAACTTTGCGGCGTCAAAGAGTGAGATGGCTATCGTGATTGAGCCGATGGAAGAATCGCATCTTCCAGAGGTGATGCGCATCGAGCGCGCAGTCTTCCAGCCGGGCTGGTCGGAGCAAGCCTTTCTGCAGGATTTGCGCAACCCCTCGGCGTTTTACCTCGTGCTACGCTTTCAGGGCAAAATTGTGGGCTACGCTGGCATGTGGATGGTGGTGGACGAAGCGCATATCACCAATGTCGCCGTGTTGCCCGAATATCGGGGGCGCGGGTTTGCGCAGCGGCTCATCCATCGCCTGCTGAGCTTCGCACGGGAGCGCGGCATGACACGCGCCACGCTGGAGGTTCGGGTCAGCAATGCCCCTGCCCAGAAACTCTACGAAAAGTTCGGCTTCCGTCCCGTCTCCGTTCGCAAGCGCTATTACGACGATGGGGAGGACGCCCTGATTATGTGGCTGGACGACCTCGCCAGCCCTGAATACGCCGAACACCTCCAGCGCATCGAGCGCGAGATAGAGCGTAAGAAAGGCGCAATTCCGTGAGAGGGAGTGCAGGAACCTGGGGAGATTCTGACAGATAGCCGACAAAGGTCGGTTTCGTTTCATAGGAACGGCTTTAGCCGTCTGGCACAAACGCGCTGAGATTTCGTGGCTTACTCGTTTCCTCAGAATGAGGAGGGTTTCAGGGGGGCAGCTTGCCCCCCTGATTGCTTGAGGAGTGAGAACCTCTAATACCTCGGATCGTGGTGGAAGTGGTGATGGGTTTCCATCTTGCGGATGGTGCCGCTTCGGGAGCGCATCACAATAGAGTGGGTGATGGCGCCCCAGCCCGTGTAGCGCACTCCCCCCAACAGGTTGCCGCCTGTAATCCCTGTGGCGGCAAACACCACATTGCCCCACGCGAGGTCTTCGAGGGTGAGCACGCGATCCACATCGTCGGTGCCGAGCAGTTCGCGGGCGCGGGCGCGTTCCTGTTCATTCCGAAACACAAGCCGTGCCTGAATCTCGCCGCCCATGCAGAGCGCGGCGGCTGCCGACAGCACGCCCTCCGGCGCGCCGCCGATGCCCATCAGCACATCGATCTCGCCGTTGGGGTCTAACGCCTCCAGCGCCAGCGAAAGGTCGCCATCCGACACCAGCCGGATGCGGGCGCCTGCAGAGCGAATCTCCCGAATCAGGTTCTCATGGCGCGGGCGATCCAGCACGCCCACCGTGAGGTCCTGCACATCTTTGCCCAGACTTTTGGCAATCACCTTGAGATTCATGCGGGGCGGAAGGTTGATATCCACGGCGCCTTTGGCAGCCGCGCCCACCACCAGTTTGTCCATGTAGATGTCGGGCGCACGGAGCAGCTTGCCCTCGCCTTCAATCGCGGCGGCAATCACGCTGATGGCGCCCGGCGCGCCGTTGGCGACCAGATTTGTGCCCTCCACAGGGTCTACGGCAATCTGCACGCGATAGCCGTTACCCGTGCCCAGCTCTTCGCCAATATAGAGCATCGGCGCTTCATCGCGTTCGCCCTCGCCAATCACCACGACACCGTTCATATCGATGTCGGCGAGAGCGCGGCGCATCGCCTCGCACGCCGCCTGATCCACGGCATGACGGTCGCCTTTACCAACCCAGCGTCCTGCGCTCAGTGCGGCAGCCTCAGTCGCCCGAACAAAATCCATTCCCAGATTACGATCCATAAGTTCACCTCGCTTTAGTCTACGCTGACTTCAGGGGGCAAGCCCCGTTTAAAAGGATACCTGAAACACTCCCATCATGCTGAGTAGAAGCACATCGCTGACCTGAGGTGAAAGGCTGGCTTCGGGTATAATCCCTGACGCTATGCAAAACGAGGGCAATCGCTACGAGGTTCAAAAAGCCACCTGGCGCGTGAAGGTCGGTCTTGCTGAAATGTTGCGCGGGGGCGTTATTATGGATGTCGTGAACGCCGAGCAGGCACAGATTGCCGAAGAAGCGGGCGCGGTAGCGGTGATGGCGCTGGAGCGCGTGCCCGCCGACATCCGACGCGAGGGCGGCGTCGCCCGCATGGCAGACCCCCTGAAAATCCTCGAAATCAAAGAAGCCGTTACGATCCCCGTGATGGCAAAATGCCGTATCGGACACTTCGCCGAGGCGATGATTCTGGAAGCGCTGGGCGTGGACTTCATCGACGAGAGCGAAGTGCTGACCCCCGCCGATGAGGAACACCATGTGAACAAACACGCTTTCAAAGTGCCTTTCGTGTGTGGCGCGCGCGATCTGGGCGAGGCGCTGCGCCGAATCGGCGAGGGCGCGGCGATGATCCGCACCAAAGGCGAGGCGGGCACGGGCAACATCGTGGAGGCTGTGCGCCACATGCGCGCGATTATGCGCGACATTCGCCGAATCCACAGCGCGCCCGAAGACGAACTGATGGCGATCGCCAAGCAACTGCAGGCGCCCTACGACCTGGTGGTGGAGATTCACCAGACGGGACGCTTGCCTGTGCCGAACTTCTCGGCAGGTGGGATTGCCACCCCTGCGGATGCGGCGCTGATGATGTGGCTCGGCGCAGAGGCGGTGTTCGTCGGCTCTGGCATCTTCAAGTCGTCCGACCCTGTAAAGCGAGCGCGGGCGATTGTCGACGCCGTAACCTACTATCGTGAGCCTGAGATGCTGGCGGAAATCTCCAAAGGCTTGGGCGAGGCGATGCCAGGGCTGGATGTGCGCAAACTCGCCGAAGAAGAACTGATGGCAGTGCGCGGGTGGTAAATGAAAATCGGCGTGCTGGCGTTGCAGGGCGACTTCGAGAAGCACGAGGCGATGCTCCGTCGCATCGGCGTCGATTCGCAACAGGTGCGCAAGCCCAGCGACCTGGAGAGTGTCGACGCGCTGATTATCCCTGGCGGCGAAAGCACTACCATCGGCAAACTGATGGAGCGCTACGGGCTGGATGTCGCCATTCGAGAGCGCGTGGCGCAGGGCATGCCCCTCTACGGAACCTGCGCCGGCATGATCCTGATGGCGCGCGAGATCGAAGGCAGCGACCAGCCCCGCCTGGGAGTGATGGATATTGCCGTCCTGCGCAACGCCTTCGGCAGCCAGCGCGAAAGCTTTGAGGCGGACCTGCCCTTCGAGCCTTTTGAAACGCCCGTGCGTGCCGTGTTTATTCGCGCGCCTATTGTTACCGAAGCGGGACGCGAGGTCTCGGTGCTGAGCCGATTCGAGGACAAAATTGTCGCTGTCCAGCAGGGCAACCTGCTGGCGACCGCTTTCCACCCCGAGCTCACCGACGACGAACGCATCCACCGCTACTTTCTGAGCTTCATCAAATAAAAAATTGCGCCGTGCGTGGCGAGAACCGCACGGCGCATTTACCCTCGCGCAGGCATTAGGGGAGAGGACTCAAACCTCTCGGATGATGACGCCTATAGTATCCCCCACACCAGTTTAAGGCAGGGTTAAGTTGTGTTAGGGTTCCGTTAAATTTGCCTGCTTCAGAACCTGAGCGCCCCTAAATCGTCGAATAGGGTATAAGTAGAGAAGGGAGTGGCTCTTCACTCTCACTCAAAACCAAACTGCAGGGAGGTTTTAACGATGCGTAAACCGAACCGTTTCTGGTGGGTTGCTCCGTTCAGTATCGGCGTTTTGCTATGGGGCGTCTGGAGCGTCGTCTTTTCGTCCACCCCGCTCAAGGAGGGCAGTCCCGCGCCCGATTTCACCCTGACCACCCACGAAGGCAAGCCGTTCCGACTCAGCGAGCATCGAGGCAAGTGGGTGGTGCTGATGTTCTACCCGAAGGCGATGACGCCCGGCTGCACAGCCCAGAACTGCTCCATCCGCGATTCCTATGACAAACTGAGCCAGTACGCCACCATCGTGGGCATCAGCGTCGACTCGGTGGAGGCGCAGCGGAAGTTCGCTGAGCAGAACCATTTCAAACACCTGCTGCTGGCGGATGAGAAAGGCGAGGTGGCAAGCGCCTATGGCGTGCGCACCACAGCAGGCTTCGCCAGCCGCACCACCTTCGTGATTGCGCCCGACGGCAGGATTGCGAAGGTGTTCGAGAAAGCGGGCACCCATAACCACGCCGAAGAACTGCTGGCATTCTTTGCCAGCAACCCCGCTGCCGAAGCAGCGCCCGAAAAACCCGCCATCGGCAAAAAAGTGCCCGACTTCACCCTGCCAAATCTCAACAAAATGGAGGGCTTGCCTGAATCCATAACCCTTTCCCAGATTAAGGACAAAAAAGCAATCGTGATTATCTTTATGGCGACGCGCTGCCCGGTCTCCCTCGCTTATGACCAGCGCATGGTGAATCTGGCGAAAGAGTTCAGTCCCAAGGGCGTGCAGTTCATCGGCATCAACTCGAATCATATCGAACCCGACGCCGAGGTCGCCGAACATGCGAAGTCTAAGGGCATCCCGTTCCCCGTGCTGAAGGACGCGGGCAACCGTGTCGCCGACGCCTACGATGCGAAGGTAACGCCTGAGGTCTTCGTGGTGGACTCGAACCTGGTGTTGCGCTACCACGGCTCGATTGATGACAGCCAGAACGAGGCGCGCGTGAGCAAGCAGTACCTGCGCGACGCGCTGAACGCCCTTCTGGCGGGCAAGGAGCCGCCCGTCACGGAAACCCGCGCCTTCGGCTGCACCATCAAGCGCGAGCCAAAATCCTAACCCATCACCATCTCGCCAGACTCGTCGCCCATCATGCGCGGCGGGACAGGCGCCTCTTTCACGGCACGCTCGTCGAACAGATCGACGGGCGTGCCAAACTGTGGAGAGGCATAGGGCAGGTGCGTGCTACCCCGCGCCAGAATATGCAGATAGTTCGCGCTGTCGCCCTCATACGGCGCGCCGTGATTCCACGGAACCCACGAACGCGCATTACAGTAGTGACATACAAACGACCGACGCCAGCGATCCGCCGTGCGATTCGGATACGACCGATGGAGCAGATGCCCATCAAAAAACAGCACATCCCCCGGCTCCATCGGCACAGGAACAGGGGGCGGATAGCGACGCACAATCTGCGTGAGCGTGTTCACCGAATCGTCCAGATGGCTGACATTCTGCACCGCATGGAGGTCCTCAAAGGCGTTTTGCGCATGCACATGCCCATACACCTGTTCGGGCGGGTAAATTGGCTCACAATGAGAGCCGGGCACGACCCACAGGCAACCGTTCTCCTCATCGGCAGGTTCCAGCGCCAGCCACGCCCCTATCAGCGTGTCGGGATAGGTGGTGATGTAATAGGCGTCCTGATGCCACCCCTGGCCGCCCGTGCCAGGCGGGTTGTAGAACAACATCGTCTGAAGCGCCAGCACATCAGGACCAATGAGCGCCTCCAGCACATCCAGAATGCGCGGGTGCAGCAGCCCCCATTCGGCAATCGGGTCCACGCGATGAAGCTGATGGACGCGCGTGCCCGTGCGATGAACCTCGTCTATAGAGGCTTTGTCCGACTGCTTCAGGGCGCCGCCTTTGCCAGAAGGAGCGTGTGCCGCCTCCCAGCGCGCGTTCGCCCAATCCAGCAGCTTCTGCACCGCTTCAGGCGGAACCAGCTTCTCCACCTTGAGATATCCCTCGCGCCGATAGTGAACATACTCAGCGACTTTGACCTTATAACGGTCAGCCCGTTCCACCGCACGCGGAATGTATGCCATCATTCGCCTCCTCAAAAGGATTATACAATATTTTGCTGAGCCTCCCCGAAAAGGGCGTCAATCTGCGCCATAATCCGCAGGGTTTCTTCCAGCGCGACGATAATCTGGCGATAGGTCTCAATTTCGGCGTTAGAGAGAATGCGCTCGCGCCGATCCTTGAGCCACTTCTGACACACCTGATAGCCACCGAAAGTGAAATTCCATACGGCTCCGGGGACGCCCTCAAAATATTGCTTTGGGTTAATCCACACGCGCCCGTCGTGCTGGTGGGGGATAGGCGCGTCGTAGCGCGGGTAGCCCTTCTCCACGCGGTTGCTCCCCGACACAGGGTAGCACACATGTGATTGGCTGAGCTGGGGTGTCCGCAACAGATGTAAGTCTATCAGCGCCTGCCCCAGCGACGCCAGCGCGTCAAACTGCTCGGCACTCACAGGCAGCGGCACGCGCGGAAAATCCTGACGCAAAAAGCTCGCATATCGCTGGCGGTAGGTCGGGCTGTGTAGCACGGCGTACAGATACGCCAGCACCTGCTCCGGCGACGGCTCGTAGCCAATCTGTTGCGCTAGCGCACGCAAATACTCCGCCTTCAAGTTCGGCTCCTTGCGCATGAGGGTTGTGCCATCCGCAAGGGTCTCGCGGTGATAAAGGTAGAGCGGCGCCATTTCCATAGTCCCACTGGCACTGTAGAAGCAGCGGGTGTCGGCAATCAGGTTCGTGACGCCTACATGCGAATAATCGTTCGCAAGCACCACCTGACGCATAAACATCAGAGCCAAATTCTCGCCTGCCAGCAGATGGCGCATCACCTCTTCGCGGGGCCGTTCCACAACAGCGGGCGAGTAGTAAAGGTAGCGTACATCAAAGGGGCGATAGAGGCAGCGCTGCAGGCGTTGCTCCCAGTGGGGGTCGTCTGCCAGCTCCTTGCGTTTTGCCGAAAGCTTCCAGTCGCACGTGTCAGACAGGTTGTAGCGCTGGCGTATCTTGTCGTCGGTGAATTGCTGAATGTCCCGAAACTCAGCGATGCGCCGATGGAGCGCGTCGCGGTCAAAGTCGATTACGAAATGGTCGCGATGGGTTTTGATGCCTGTTGAGTGCAGGTGGAAGATGTCGGTCAGCTTCCAGCCCTGCTCATACTGCTGGCGGAGCGGTTCATCCTGCGGGAGGAACAGGTAGAAGTCGGGCTGCGGCTGGAGGGTCCGCCACGGGGTGGTGTTCACATCGTTTGCGTTCAGGAAGGCGTATTTCTCTTCGCGCTTGCCCCACAGGTCGGCGTAATAGACCTTGCAAGCGTCGGGTTCGCTGGCGTGCTGGCTCTCTGGCAGTCGCACGGCGAGCAGAATCGCGACGCCCTGCTGGATGTCGAACACATTCTCATCGGGGCTGCCGTCGGGAGCCATTTCTTTGCGTCGCACATTGCCGTGCAGGTTCAGGATATAGAGCTCGTCGAAAGCTTCCATCAGGGCGCGGCGCATGCGGCGGAAAGTCGGATTGTCCAGATAGCTATGATTGGTGATGAACGCCAGAATCCCGTGTCCTGTTTGCTCCAGTCGCCACTGTGCCCAGCGAATGAACTTCACATAGTCGTCCAGCAGCAGTTTGGGGTTCTGCTCGCGTAGGCTGTCGCGCGGGTAGTAGTGGTCGCGTACGAGGTCCTCAATCCACTCGCTACGGTTGGCGGAATGCACGCTATAGGGCGGATTGCCGATGACCACCAGAATCGGCGTCTGCCTCTTGATGGCGTTCGCGGCGACCGCCTCTTCGGACAGCACGCGCCATAGCCCCATCTCCATCACAATCTGGTCAAGGGGCTTTTCGAGGGTGTTGATGAGGTAGATTCCGAGCCGCTTCTCAGGCGGGGGCTGACCGTCGGGGCGCAGGAGCAAGCTCAACTTGAGGTGCGCAATTGTGTAGGGTGCCATTTGCAACTCGAAGCCAAAGATTCGGTCGATCAGCGCGTGGACGGTCTCGTTGTTCCACAGCCCGCCCAAGCCTTTGCTCTCCAGCGTGTGCCGAATGAACGCCACAATTTCTGCAAGGAACGAGCCTGTGCCGCAGGCGGGGTCTAAAATGTAGAGGGGCGAGGGCGCGTCGGGTTTGGGCAGGGTCGCCAGCCCTTCCGGGAGATTGAAACGGCTCCGGAGCAGGGAATGCACCGAGCGCACGATGTAGCCCACCACGGGTTCGGGCGTGTAGTAGACGCCGCGCAGCTCGCGCTCGCGCGGATCGTAGGCTTTCAGGAAGGTTTCGTAAAAGTGAACCACGGGGTCTTCGCGTTGCATACGCCGCCCGAAGTCGCGCTGGATGCTCGCCATATCGGCGATATGGAGTAGATAGACCAGATCGTCAATAAAGCCGACGAACGGCTCGTTGTCGAGGGCAGTGCCCGTGAGCGTATCAAAGAGCTGGCGCAGGAGTGGGTTGGAACGGGGGATTTCGTGCGCCGCGCCCACACGCTGGAACGGCTTGTCGTGCGGGTGATACCAGCGTGCGGCGAACAGCCCGTAGGCGAGGGTTTGCGCCAGCATATCCGCAAAAGTCGGGATGTGTTCTGGCTTGTCTAATGTGGGCATCAGCGTGCGGGCGAACGCGGCGCGCAAATCTTCCAGCAGCGGTGAGGGCGTGCCCGACTGAAGGTTTTCGATAAGCATCTCACGAATCAGGTGCGCATAGCGCGCCATGCGGTGGGCGAGTGTATCGGCGTCGGCAATCGGCTCAGGCGCCTGCCCCAGAAACGCTTTCAGCAGCGCTTCGGTCTGCTCGACTCCTTGCGGAAGCGGCTGCAGGCGGTTGCCGCTGAGCATCGCGAGGCGCGCCTGCTGACGCAGTATGCCGTTCACATACCAGCGGAACTCCAGATAGTTGGTCAGAATCAAGTTCGGCAGGGCGCTGCGGTAGCGCCTTAATTGCTCAGAGTTCTCAACCGTGTCCAGCGGCGCACCGACTTCTTTGGTCTCGATATAGCCAATCGTTGCGCGAACCGACTGGAGTGTGCGTTGGATGGCGAGGTCGGGCGCACCGCACTCGATTCGACGCGGCTCGTTCAGGGCGATGATGTCGGGCGCGAGGCTCTCCACCAGCTGCTTGAGCGCGGGACGCAGCGCACCTTCCGTTGCATCGCCTGAGGAGAGCGCGTCTTCCACCTGCTGGAGATAAGACAGGAACGGTTTACTCATCCGTGCTTACACAAATAGTTCGCTCAGGGGGATTTGTAGTCCTGTCAACACGGGCGCGCCGTCCAGCACCTCGTTCTCGGACAGCACTTGCACCTGCCCATCGGCACGCCACACCTCCACCACGCGCCGCTGAGGGTCTACTATCCACACCACCTGCACTCCGCCTGAGAGCCACTCCTGCGCCTTCTCGCGCACAGCGCTCTCGGTCTCGTTGGGGGAGACCACTTCCACCACCAGGTCGGGCACAATCGGGCAGAAGCCGCTGGGGAGGTCGGTTTCGGGGAGGCGTTCTTTGCGGAGGAACGCCACATCGGGCGCCAGCACGCTCTCGCCCGCAGGCGTGCGCACCACAAAACCCGTCTCCGCAGCGAACAGCTCCCCTTCGCCCGTTTGTGCTAAATACGCTCCAATCCGCACTGTGAGTCGTGCGGCAATCCGTCCATGTCTAAATCCTGCGGGCATGGTTTCGCGTACCTCCCCGCGCCAGAGTTCGGCGCGCTTACCGAGATAGCGCCGCTCGAACTCCGCCACGCTCAATCGCTCGCCAACGGCACGGGACATACGGTGTTCACCAGAGGGGATTATACCGCAGAGGCGACGCTCGCAGGGCGTCAATGCCCCAAGCCTCTTCAAACTTCAAACACCTCTTTCAGCGGTATTTTCAACCCTGTCAACACGGGCGCGCCGTCCAGCACCTCGTTCTCGGACAGCACTTGCACCTGCCCATCGGCACGCCACACCTCCACCACGCGCCGCTGAGGGTCTACTATCCACACCACCTGCACTCCGCCTGAGAGCCACTCCTGCGCCTTCTCGCGCACAGCGCTCTCGGTCTCGTTGGGGGAGACCACTTCCACCACCAGGTCGGGCACAATCGGGCAGAAGCCGCTGGGGAGGTCGGTTTCGGGGAGGCGTTCTTTGCGGAGGAACGCCACATCGGGCGCCAGCACGCTCTCGCCCGCAGGCGTGCGCACCACAAAACCCGTCTCCGCAGCAAACGCAACACCCAGCTGATGCCGACGAACGAACTCGTGAATCGCGGCGCCAATATGAAGCGCAATTTTGCCGTGTCTGAATCCTGCGGGCATGGTTTCGCGTACCTCCCCGCGCCAGAGTTCGGCGCGCTTGCCGAGATAGCGCCGCTCGAACTCCGCCACGCTCATCCGCTCACCAACGGCACGGGACATTCAACTCACCAGCAGGATTATACCTTGACAAAGTATAATTCGGTCGGGTGAGTATCGTGCAAGAGGTAGAAGCAGCCTATCGTCCGCAGCTTCCGTCGCCGAATGCGTTTGACTACTACTATGAGGCGGGCAGGACTCTGGAGTCGCTCAGCGCCTTCAGCAGCGACAGGCAGCCTCCCTCACGCGAAGAGCGCCAGTGGGTGGAGCGCCATCAGCGCGCTTACACTTTGCTCCGTGATGGCACGCGCCGCGCCTACAGCCTGCCTGAATTCTGGGTCAACTCCGAGCTGTTTCCGTATCTCGCATGGTGGCGTAATCTGGCACGGCTTGTCAACGCCCGTATCCGCTACGCGATTGCCCTACAAGATGGTCAGGACGCCGTACGCGACTGGCAGGCTGGCTTCAAATTCGCCCGCGATATTCAAGGCGACAACCTGCTCTCGCTGCTGGTGGGGTTTGCCTGCGAGCAGCTGGTGCATGCGCCAATCGTTCACCAGATGGACTTCTTCTCGGCGCACGAATGTCGCCAGATAGCACAGACCCTCGCCGAGAGCGAGCGCCAACCCGACCGCCTCCCCTCGGCGATAGAGGGCGAGACGAAAATCATGCTAAAGTGGCTGGACAAAACCTTTGTGCCTGACCCAGATCGCGGCATCATGAACCTCCTCGAGATAGCGGGCTTTTCAGGAGTAGGGGAAGAGCGCTCCGACACCGAGCTGCAGCAGCGAATCGAGGCTCTGAATCGGCTGCGTCAGAACCCTGACGAGTATGCTCGTTTCACTGAGCAGGTGCGCCAGCACGCCCTCCGGGAGATTCAGCGGTTTTCAGAGGCGTTTGCCCTGAAGCGTGGGCGGTTTCAGCGCGTGCCCGATACCGAGCCGCGCACTCTTGTGGAGATGGTTGCCTCTGTCTTTGCCCCCAGTACGGCTATTCCCGGTCAGCGTTACTGGGAGACTCGCGCGCGGCGTCGGCTGATGCTGATTCATCTCCTGTTGCGGGTGCATTACCTTGCGGAGGGGCGCTACCCGCCTACGCTGGACGCGCTCAACCTGAAGGAGCTGGCGATTGACCCCTTCAGCGGCGAGCCGTTCATTTACCGCCTGCAGGGGGAGCGCTATGTGCTGTATAGCGTGGGCGCCGTAGGGCATGATTTAGGGGGGAAACGCCGACAACCTGACGATCCCCCCAACACGCCCGAGAACCTCTTTTTGACCCGCAACAGCTGGCGCTAATCAATCATGTCTGCCGGGGATGCCCGGCTCGGTCATCTTGAAGGGGTCAAACACCTCGCGGATTTGCTCTTCGGTGAGCAGGTTGCGCTCCCGAACAATCTCAATCACGCTGCGGTTTTCACGCAGAGCTTGCTTGACCACCTCCGCCGCGGTGGCGTAGCCCACATAGGGGTTCAGCGCGGTGGCGAGGCTGGGGCTGGTCTCGGCGTACCAGCGGCATTTCTCCTCGTTGGCGACAATCCCGCGCACGCACCGCTCGTCCAGCTGACGGAGCGCGTTCGTCATAATCTGGGTCGCAAACAGCGCATTATACGCCATCACCGGCATCATCACATTCAGCTCCAGCTGCCCCGCCTGCACGGCGTAGTCAATCGTGGTGGCGCACCCCAGCACCTGAAAGCACACCATGTTCACCATTTCGGGGATGCTGGGGTTCACCTTGCCAGGCATGATGCTGCTGCCTGGCTGGACGGCGGGCAAAATAATCTCGGCGAAGCCCGTGAGCGGACCCGACGAGAGCAAGCGCAGGTCGTTCGCGATACGGGTAATCTCCAGTGCGAGCGTGCGCAGGGCGGAGCCAACCAGCCCCACAGGCATCTGGCTCTGCATCGCCTCGCGCATGTCTTCGGCGGGGCGGAAGGGCAGTCCCGTCCACTCGCGCAACAGCTCCACCACACGGAACCGATACTGCGGGTGTGTGTTCAGCCCCGTGCCGACCGCGCTGCCGCCAATCCCCAGCTCTTCTACCTCGTGCGCCGCGAACTCCAGCACGCGCTTGCACTTGCCAATCGTGTGGGCGTATGCCGCAAACTCCTGCCCCAGCCGAATCGGCACGGCATCCTGCAAGTGCGTGCGCCCCGACTTCAGCACATGATCAAACTCCCTGCCTTTTTGCGCAAACGCCTCCTGAAGCTTGTCCAGCACGGGGAACAGCTCCTGAAGCGCCATGCGCGCGGCAATCCGCATCGCTGTCGGAAAGGTGTCGTTGGTGGACTGACCAAAGTTCACATGGTCGTTCGGGCTGACCAGTTTATAGTCGCCTTTTGTGCCGCCGAGAATCTCAATCGCGCGGTTTGCCAGCACCTCGTTCACATTCATATGGAACGAAGTGCCCGCGCCTTGATGGAAAATATCGGTGGGGAACTGGTCGCGAAACTTGCCTGCAAGAACCTCGTCCGCCGCCTGCACAATGGCTCTGCCCACATTTTCGGGAATCAGCCCCAGCTCGGTGTTGGCTTGCGCGGCGGCTTTCTTGAGAAGCACATAGGCATCAATCATCAACTTCGGTTCGGTGATTCCGCTAATGGGAAAATTCTCCTGGGCGCGCAGGGTCTGAAGTCCCCAGTAAACCTCGCTAGGGAGTTCGCGTTCGCCCAGCGCGTCCTTCTCAATTCGGGTCGCCATGGCAAAAAACCTCCTTGTTTTTGGGTTGGTTTAGTATGCGAATTGTACCCGTTAGCGTCGGGTTTGCTTGCGGACAGTTTGATCCAGCCAGTCGGCGATGAGCTTGAGCGCCTCCTCGTTGAAGGTCTCCTCAATCTGGCTGTATTCGGTGATGAGTCCTGTTCTGGCTTTCTGGAAGAGGTGATTCAAACCGGGCAGGCGTTTGATCGTAAAGTTGCGGTTGCCCCCCTCTTTGAGGGCACGCTCTATCACGGGCAGGTTCTGGTCGGGGTCTACCTGCAGGTCTAACTCGCCGTTCAGCACCAGCACAGGACAGCGCACCTTGCGCAGGTAGGAAGCGGGGTCTAATGTGATGAAGGTACGGAACCACGGGCTGGTGTAGGCTTTTGCCTGCTCGCGGAGGTTGGTTTTCTGGGCGTCGGTGAGAGGGGCAGGGCTGCCAAGATTCGCCACCATCGCTTCATAGATCTGCTCGGCAGCTTTTTCGTTATCAGGTTCGCGCTTGAGAATCTCAAACACGCGCTCTTGCAGCTTGCGATTGCGCTCAATAAGGGGCTGCGCCACACCCGACTTCTGGGCAATCAGCTCCGCCTGACGGTAGAGAATTTGCTCGCCCGGCACCCCGGTGCATGCCAGCAGGATGGCGAAGGCGATTTCGCGCGGCGCCTGCGCGCAGGCAATCGCGGCGACCAGTGCGCCTTCGCTGTGCCCCAGCACGCCTACACGGCGGCGGTCTATCTCACGGCGCGTCTTGAGGTAGGCAACTCCCGCCAGCAGGTCGTTCGCGAAATCGAGCGTGGTGGCGTTTTTGAGGTCGCCTTCAGACTTGCCCACGCCTCTATCGTCCATGCGCAGGGTCGCGTAGCCCCGACGGGTCAGGTAGTCCGCCAGCACCAGAAACGGCTTGTGCCCGAAAATTTCCTGATCGCGGTTCTGGGCGCCAGAGCCAGTGAAGAAGACAACCGCAGGGAAGGGAGGTTTGCCTTCTGGTAGCGTAAGGGTGCCGGCAAGGTTGAACCGCTCCTTGCGCTGGGGAACAATCACCTCTTCGGTGCGGTAGGGGAAGGGCGGCTTCGGCTCCTGCGGGCGCCTGGGCAGGGGCGGCTCACCCGGGCTGAGGCTCAGGGCAAGGGTGTTCCCGCCTTGCCGCCACTCGCCTCTGATTTCGCGCCCATTTTCCGCCAGCGTGCCTTCAAACTCGCCCTGCACCGATTCCACTTTGACAAACACCCGACTCCCTTCAAGGCGCACTTCGGAGAGAGGTATCCCCCGTGCGCCCTGGTCGGGGCTGTCTACAGTGCCTGTCCATGTGCCGTCGGGATTGCGTTTGAAATGAAACACGATTCGGAGCTGGGTTGCGCCCGCGCGCAACACACCCCACCAGCTCCCCTCTATCTGTTGCGCCATGCGTCGTGCCATAGGGGGTATTGTACCTCGCTTCAGCAGGAAACACGCCTCTGCAGGCGAATTGGGGGCGTATGCCACGCATCAAACCACGCGCGATTTCACCGGGCGACACGATTGGCGTTGTTTCTCCTTCGGGACCCATGACCGAAGCGGACCTGGAGAAAGGGCTGGAACCGTTCCGTCAGCGAGGCTACAAGATTGTGCTGGGCGAGCATGTGCTGGCGCGACGGGGCTATCTGGCAGGCACGGACGAACAACGCGCCCGCGATTTGATGGCGATGTTCGTACGCGACGATGTGGACGCCGTGATCTGCTCACGGGGCGGCTACGGCGCGGCGCGAATTATTCCTTACTTAGACCCCGCCGTGTTTCGCAATCACCCCAAGATCTTCGCAGGCTACAGCGACATCACGGTGTTGCACCTGTGGCTTCAGCGCCATGTGGGGCTGGTCAGCTTCTATGCGCCGATGCCGATTACCATGACGCGCGAGATTCCTGCGCACGCGATGGAGGTGTTCTGGCGTGCGCTGGAGCAGCCCGAACCGCTGGGCGAGCTGCCCACCTGGCAGGCGCCCTACCGCACGCTCGTGCCCGGAAAGGCGCAGGGCACGCTCACAGGCGGATGCCTCTGCCTGATGGCGGACTCCATCGGCACACCCTATGAGATTGACACGCGCGACGCAATTGTGTTTATTGAAGATGTCGACGAGGCGCCCTACCGGCTGGACGCAATGATTAACCACCTCAAACTTGCGGGCAAATGGGACGCCTGCCGCGGAATCGCCTTCGGCGAGGACACCCGCTGGGAGCAGCATGTCAAAGAAGGCGAATCGAGCCTGACCCCTGACGAGATCCTGGACGACTATTTCAAGCCGCTGGGCAAGCCTGCGTTCGCAGGATTCCCCTTCGGGCATATCAAAGACCCGCTGACGCTCCCTTACGGCGTGCTGGCGGAGCTGGACGCCGAGCGCGGTGTGGTGTCGGTGCTGGAGTCGGCGACGGTGCGCTGAATCTGCTCCAGCACCTGCTCCACCGTAATCCACTGCAGGCACTCGTAGCGCACGCATCGGTCTGCAGGGCACTGCGTACACTGCGGGCGCAGATACAGGGCGCGCTCGCGCTGACCGTAAGGACCCGTGCGGTCGGGGTCGGTAGGACCGAACAGCGACACGCAGGGCGTGCCAAAGGCGGCGGCGATATGCGCCGTGCCCGTGTCCCCACACACATGCACCCACGAGTCGCGCACGACCGCCATCGCCTCTTTGAGATTCGTGCGCCCGATAAGACTCCGCAGCGGCTGGCGCTTAAGTTGGGCAAGCCGCTCCTCAAGGGGTTTATCGCCAGGTCCACCCACAAACACCACCGGCACGCCCCACTCGGCTTCAATACGGTCTGAAAGCTCGGCGAAGCGGGCGATATCCCAGCGCTTCCACACGCGCCCAGCGGAGGGGTTCATGCTGATGAAGCGGGGAAGCGCATTCAGCTCGCTCAGTTTGGCGTGCGCGCTGGCGACCGCCGTATCGGGGATAAACAGAGGAAACACCACAGGCGGGTTCGGGGTATGCGCCTCTTCAGGCGAGCGGTACAGCTCGGGGAACTCGCCCGGCGCCCCCAGCAACCGCACCGCATCCAGATATTGCTGCACCACATGGCGTTTGGGGTTCTCTTTCAGGGGCAGACGGCGCATAAGCAGGGGCGTCAACTCGCGCATGCGATGCCCACCGAGCCGTATCGGCACGCCGCCCAGCACGCCCCACAGCGCGCTCTTGAGCAATCCCTGCAAATCCAGCGCGACCTGATACCGCTCGGCGCGAATCTCGCGTGCCAGTGCCCGCACCGCTCGCCACGACTCACGCCGCAGCCAGCCCCCCTTGAGAACCCTGTAGGGCACGACATGGAGCCGATCTACGCATGGCGAGCCTTCGATCACGCCCGCATGCCGGTCTTCGGCAACCCAGCCAATTTTTAAATGAGGGAAGGCACGCTTCAGCGCGGCAGCCACCGGTGAAGCGTGCACAATATCGCCCATCGAGGAGACCTTCAGGATGAGCAATCGCTCAACCCGATTCAGGTCTACAACAGGCTTCACAGCGCCATCGGCATAATCACGCACAGGTAGTCATCCTGTTGTGCAGGCTTGAACACCGCCGGGCGCAGCGACTCGGTCAGTTCAATGACCACGCCTTCGGTGTTCAGCACTTCCAGCACATCCAGCAGGTACTTGGCGTTAAAGGCAACTTCGAGGTCGTCGCCCTCGCGGATGATGTCCACACGCTCGGTTGCCTCGCCCACATTGCCGTGCGCGCTGATCACGAGCTTCTCGCCGTCAGTCTTGAGGATCACTTTATTCGAGTCGCTCTTTGCGACGAGATAGGCGCGCCTGAGGGCGTTGCGGAACTCCTGCACCATCAGCGTCCAGCGGCGGGTGTACTCTTTGGGGATAACACGCTCATAGTTGGGGTACTGCCCTTCAATCAGTTGCGTGACGACGCTGGCGTTTTCGCCCAGAAAGGCGGCGCGATGCTCGCCCAGCCGCATCGTGATGGTCTCGCCCGCGGGCAGTCGGCGCAGCAGCTGAATCGCTTTGAGCGGAACAATCGCAGTTGCCGCTTCGCCCGCGGCGCTATCAATCTGGGCATTACGCACCGCCAGACGGTGGGTGTCGGTCGCCACCAGCCGCAGGTTAGAGCCGTCAAACTCCATGCGGATGCCTGTGAGAGTGGGGCGGGTCTCCTCGCGCGAGACGGCGAACTCCACCGATTCAATCATCTCCATGAACAGCTTGGCAGGAAGCACCAGCTCGCTGGCGTTGCCCAGTTCGGGCACGGGGGGATACTCTTCTGGGGGCAGCCCTGCCAGCTGGTAGCGCGAATCGCCTGCCGTGATGATGAGCTGATAGCGCTCGCCGGTTGCCAGTTCAATCGTCTCTCCGCTCAGCGAACCCACCAGGTCAGCGAACAGGCGTGCGCTAACGGTCGCGGCGCCCTCCTCGCCCACAATTGCGGGGATGCGATGCTCCACCCACTGCTCCAGGTCGCTCCCAACCAGCCGCAAGTGGTCGCCCGCTGCTTCAAGATACAGGTGGCTCAAAATGGGCAGGGAGGCACGGCTCGCCGCTGCGCCTGCCACCACGCCCAACGCCTCATCCAGCAACTTCCGCTCGCAAGAAACCTTCATCCCTGTAATCCTCCTTCTGTGATGGCGAATTGTACCCCATACCCCTCTGAGGGGCGCCATCGGCAGGAAAGCATCGCGCGATGACGAAGATTGATACCCAGGGGGGACGCACAATGACGCTGGTTGTACCAACAGGGGAGCGAGAGCGCATCCACGCGCTGGACGCCCTGCGCGGCATAGCGCTGCTGGGCATCCTCATGGTGAATATGGCGGCATTCAAGGGGCTTAGCGTGCTGAGTAATTTCCCGCGCCCCGAAAGCCTCGCCCAGCCTGCAGACCAGTATGCCTTTCTGGCGATTGCAACGCTGTTTTGGGGCAAGTTCTACCCCATCTTCGCGTTTTTATTCGGGCTGGGGTTCGCATTACAGATGAAGCGGATCGAAGCGCGCGGGGTAAATCCGACCCCAGTTCTCTTGCGACGCCTGCTGGCGCTGCTGGGGTTCGGACTGATTCACGGGCTGTTCATCTGGACAGGGGATGTGCTGTTTGTTTATGCGCTCTGTGGGTTGCTCCTGCTGGCGTTGCGGAACCTTGCGCCGCGCACGGTGCTTTATGTCGCACTGGGGCTGTGGGGCGTGCAGGCGCTCTGCTGTTTCAGTTGTGCCGGTCTGACTCTATGGGCAGCGTCAATGGGCGACTACGGTGCGTCGAGACAGAGCGATTTTCTCGAGCCATTCATTGAACGCGCCCGTGAAGTGTACGCACACGGCAGCTACTGGGAAGTCCAGCAATTTCGGTTTGTGGAGTGGCTGCTGATGCTGGCGAACGGCATCTTTTTTGCCCCGAATGCATTTTTGATGTTTCTGTTGGGGCTATACGCGGGCAAGCTGGGGGCTTTTGAGGATTTAGGCGCGCACCGCCGCACGATGGGCTGGCTGGCGGTAATCGGGCTGTCGCTTGGACTGGCGTCGCAGGTGGGGTTTGGGCTGGGCGTTCTGGACGCCGTGCGCACGAAAAACGAGATGGTGGGCTACGGCTTGCTTTCTTTGAATGTGGTTTTTGCACCCATCCTCTCAGTGGGTTATATCGGGCTATTCGGCTGGCTCTGGAGCGCGCTCCCTGCGCTGGAGCGGATTCTCCAGCCGATTGCGAACGCGGGGCGTATGGCGCTGACAAACTACATCATGCAATCGGTCATATGCACCCTGCTGTTCTACGGCTACGGCTTGGGCTGGGGCGGCAAGGTAGGCATAGCGCAGGGGATAGGGCTGACTGTGCTAATCTGGGTTGTGCAGGTGATTCTCAGTAGCCTCTGGCTCAGGTGGTTTCAATACGGACCGCTGGAGTGGGTGTGGCGCATGCTCACTTATGGGCGGGGCGTGGCGTTGCGGCGAGCGGTAGGCAAGGAAGCCCCCTCACTACTTGACTCACCCCCTTCGCAGGGGGTATAATCATGGCGTCTAAAAAGGCGAAGGAGACAACAGCGTGGAACATCATGTCTCACCTTGGGTCTTTGCGGTTTTCGCCGGCATCGCCTATGGGGTGCTGGTGATTTTCGCGCTTTTCAGCACACGCAACCTTCAGAAGCGCCCCGGACGCTGGCAGAATTTTGTGGAAGTCATTTACGAATTCTTTGATAATCTGGCGGTCAGCGTCGTGGGCGAGCATGGGCGCAAATATGTGCCCCTTGCTGGTACGCTGTTTCTGTTTATTCTCACCTGCAACCTGATGGGGCTGATTCCTCCCGGGTTGGCGCCGACCGCCAGTTTGAACACGACGATTGCCCTCGCGCTGATAGTGATTATCTATGTGCAGATTGAAGCGATTCGGGCGCGAGGCATCGTCGGCTATTTCAAACATTTTGCTCGCGTGGGCGAAGTGCCCATCCTTATCTCGCCGCTCCTGTTTATTATTGAGGTCGTGAGTGAGCTGGCGAAGCCTGTCTCGCTCTCGATTCGTTTGTATGCCAACATGTTCGGCAAAGAGCAGGTTACGCTGGCGCTGATTACCGCCTTTGCCGTACCGCTCTTTCAGAAGGCGTACCTGCCGATCCCATTCCAGTTCCCCGTGATGATGCTGGGGTTGCTGGTGGCGTTCGTGCAGGCGTTCGTCTTCTCAATCCTGACGCTGATCTATCTGGCGCTGGCAACGGAACACCATGAGGAGCATCACGAGGCACATGCCCATGCGCACTGAACCGTTTCCTCTCGTCAGAGAGGAGAATCTCGCAGAGGAGTGCGAGACCAAAACAAAAACACAAGGAGGAACGCTATGGAAGTTGGCACCGGACTGTATCTGATGGGGCTGGCTCTGGCTGCGGGCTTGGGCTTGCCCTTAGCGGTTATCGGAGCTGGATTGGGACAGGGACGCGCAGTCGCTGGCGCGATGGAAGGGATGGCACGCCAGCCCGAACTTGCTGGGCGCATCCAGACGGGTATGATTATCGGTCTGGCGTTCATCGAGTCGCTGGTGCTGTTCTCGTTCGTTATCTTCTTCCTGCTGCAGGGGCGATTGCCCACCGTGACGCCCTAACCCAGGCAGAGGCTGTGTGGAGGGGAGCCAGCAGCTCCCCTCTGCGGGAGGCATAAGCGATGATAGAACGCCTATTCTGGTCTTTACCTGTGACGCTCGGCGCGGAAGGCGGGCACGGCGGCGGGATTCTGGAGCTGCTGGGCATCGACTTCAACATTCTGATTATCCAGATGGCGGGTTTTCTGCTCCTGCTGTGGGTGATGACCCGCTATTTCTGGAACCCGATTCAGGCAACTCTGGAGGCGCGCCGAGCCGACATCAACGCGACCTACGACAAAATCGAGGCGGATCGGCGGGCGATGGAGCAGCTGCGCGCGGACTACGAGCAGCGACTGGCGCAAATTGAGGCAGAGGCACGCGAGCGCATCCAGCAAGCCGTCGGCGAGGCTCAGCAACTGCGCGAGCAGATTATCGCAGACGCCCGACGCCAGGCGGACGAGATTATCGCCCGCGCGCGCGAGCAAGCCGAACTGGAACGCGAGAAACTCACCACCGAACTGCAGGAGCATGTCGCCACGCTTGCGCTGCGCGCAACCGAACATCTGCTCCGCGAAACGCTCGATGAACAACGCCACCGCCGACTCGTGCAGGAGTTCATCCAGCAAGCGGAGGTGCGCTAAATGGTAGACCTGCGTGTCGCCCGACGCTACGCCAGCGCGCTCTTCAAAGTGGCGCTGCAGTCGAACACCATCCAGCGCACGGGTGAAGACCTCACCCGCCTGCGTGAACTGCTCCGCCAGTCGGAAGCGTTCCGCGCCTTCCTCTACGACCCCCGCATCGCGCGCGACCGCAAAAAGGAGCGCATCCGCCAGCTCCTGCACGAGAGCGTGATGCCCGAAACCCTCCGCGCCCTGGAGCTGATTATCGAGAAACGGCGCGAGAAACTCTTCGAAGCCATCTGCGACGAGTATCAAAAACTTCAGGAAGCGCATCAGGGGATCGTGCGCGCTACCATCACCAGCGCCGTTCCCCTCACGGAATCGGAACAGGCTGCCCTCGTGCAGAAACTGGAGCAAAGTATCGGCAAGCAGATTATCCCCACCTACGAGGTCAACCCCAACCTGCTGGGCGGTGTCAGAGTCCGGATGGGGGATTACGAAATCGACGGCTCGATTCGGGGCGCGCTGGAAAACCTGCGAGAACGCATCCGCCTCGAAATCGAACGCCGTACTATAGCGCGTTAGAGGTGAAGCCATGATTAGACCCGAAGAAATCACCAGCATCTTAGCCAGAGAGATAGAGAGTCTGGATCAGAAACCGACCGCCGAAAGCGTGGGCACCATTTTGCAGGTCGGCGACGGGATCGCCCGCATTTACGGCTTGCCCGATGCCCAGATGGGCGAGCTGCTGGAGTTCCCCCACGAAGTCATGGGCATGGTGCTGAACCTCGAAGAGGACAGTATCGGCGCAATCGTGCTGGGGGAAGACAAGGAGCTCAAAGAGGGCGACCCCGTGAAGCGCACAGGGCGTATCGCGGAAGTGCCCGTGGGCAAAGGGTTGCTGGGGCGTGTGGTGGACGCGCTCGGACGCCCCATCGACGGCAAGGGACCCATCGTTGCGGATGAGTACCGCCGCATCGAGGTGATTGCCCCCGGCGTGATTACGCGCCAGCCCGTTAAGCAGCCGCTCCAGACGGGCATCAAAGCCATCGACGCGATGATCCCCATCGGGCGCGGACAGCGCGAGCTGATTATCGGCGACCGCTCCACGGGGAAAACGGCGATCGTGCTGGATACCATCATCAACCAGAAATACACCCACGAGACCGACACGCCCGTCTACTGTATCTATGTCGCGATTGGGCAGAAGATGGCGGCGATTGCCCGATTCGTGGACACGCTGGAGCGCTACGGCGCGATGGAATACACCACCGTGGTCGTCGCCTCTGCCAGCGACCCTAACAGTTTGCAGTATCTTGCGCCCTACGCTGGGTGCGCGATGGGCGAATACTTCCGCGACAACGGCATGGACGCGCTGGTGGTGTATGATGACCTTTCCAAGCACGCGCAGGCGTACCGTGCGGTGTCGCTGCTGCTGCGCCGTCCGCCGGGGCGCGAGGCGTATCCGGGGGATGTGTTCTATCTCCACTCGCGCCTGCTGGAGCGCGCGGCGAAGATGTCCGACGCCTACGGCGGCGGCTCGCTGACCGCGCTGCCGATTATCGAGACTCAGGCGGGCGATGTCTCGGCGTACATCCCCACGAATGTGATTTCCATTACCGACGGACAGATTTATCTGGAGCCGAGCCTGTTCTACGCCGGTATTCGCCCCGCGATTAATGTGGGTATCTCGGTGAGCCGCGTGGGTGGCGACGCCCAGATCAAGGCGATGAAGCAGGTGGCGGGACGCCTGCGTCTGGAGATGGCGCAGTTCCGTGAGGTGCAGGCGTTCGCCCAGTTCGCTTCCGACCTGGATCGCGCGACGCAGATGCAGCTGGCACGCGGGCTACGCCTGCAGGAGCTGCTCAAACAGCCGCAGTTCCAGCCGATGCCCGTCGAAGAGCAGGTGATGATTCTCTTCGCGGGCACGCAGGGCTATCTGGACGATCTGCCCGTGGAAAAGGTGCGCGAGTTTGAAGAGGGCTTCCACCCCTTCATGCGCGAACGCTACCCGGAGATCGGTGAAAAAATCCGCCGCGAGCGCGAGCTCAGCAAAGAGACCGAAGCCGCCCTGCGCAAGGCGGTTGAGGAATACAAAGCACGCTTCAAGGAGGCGCACGGGCTGTGAGAACCCTGCGAGGCATGCGGGCGCGCATTCGCGCCGCCAAGAGCATCCAGCAAATCACGCGGGCGATGAAGCTGGTCTCCGCCGCGCGCCTGCGCCGCGCTCAGGACCGCGTGCTGGGCGCCCGACCCTACGCCCAGCGCATGCACGAAATGATGCAGGAGCTGGGACGCGCAGGCGACCTGCCTGACCATCCCCTCCTGCGCAAGCGCGAACCCAATCGGGTAGCGTTCGTGTTAGCCACCTCCGACCGCGGGTTGTGTGGCTCGTACAACATGAACCTCATTCGCGCCACACAAAACGCGATTCGCGATATGGGGCTGAGCCAGGAGCAGGTACAGCTGCTCTGCATCGGGCGCAGGGGCTACCAGTTCTTCAGCAAGCGCGGCTTCACGATTGCGCTCTACCGCCCGATGCCCACCTCTGGCGCCGGCATCGATGACGCGCGCGCCCTCACCGACAAAGTGCGCGAGATGTTCGAAACCGAGCAGGTGGATCGCGTATATCTCGTCTACTCGCAGTTCATCAACCCCGTGACCCAGCGCCCGGTGGTGCTGCCCCTGCTGCCAATAGAGCCGCCGCGGGGCGAGGAGACCCCTACGAAGTATGACTTCATTTTTGAGCCGAGTGCGCCCGAACTGCTGGCGCAACTGCTCCCGCGCTACCTGCTCACGCAGGTGCTTCAGGCGCTGCTGGAAGCCAGCGCCAGCGAACACGGCGCCCGTATGACCGCCATGACGATGGCGAGCGATAACGCCGGCAAGATGATTCAGGAGCTGACCCTCGTGATGAACCGCCTGCGTCAGGCTGCCATCACCAAAGAGATTGCCGAAGTGGTCGGCGGCGCAGAGGCGCTCAAAGGCTAAGCTGGCAGGAGTGCGGAAGCCCGCTTCCGCACTCCTAATTGAGCCAGCCCAGACGCTCCACGATATTCACCAGCGAGAAGAGTGTCAGCACTTGCCCCAGCTCCACACGACGGGTTTCGGGAACAAACACCACATCCCCGTTCTGTACGAGTGGGTTGCCCGCCATATCGCCTCCCCGCAAAAAACGCTGATAGGGCACAGCAATCCGCCGAACGGTGCCGTTCTCCACTCGCAGGATGTAGACCCGCGAGGTGATGGCGCGTGGGGTGGGTCCGCCCGCGGAGGCGATTGCATCCGAAAGGGTGAAGGGCTTGCCTTCGGGGATGGGGTAGTAGCCGGGGCGCCCCACCTGCCCCACCACCGCCACGCGCGTGAGGTTGGTGGGCACAATCACCACATCCCCATCTTCCAGCACAGGGCTGTCGCGCGTTTCACCAAGAATAATCAACCGATAGAGGTCAGCGGGGATAAGGGTACCACGACGGTCAATAAACGCCCGCTGGAGCGCGGCGTTCGCCGTCGCGCCGCCCGCAGTGGCAATCGCCTGCAAGACGGTAGAGCCAGCTTCAATATCATAGACGCCTGGCGTGTTCACTTCGCCTGCCACCGCAACGCGCACGGTGGGCTTTCGCTGAATGCTAATCTTATCGCCCGGCTGGAGTGTAAGATTTGCTTCGGGGTCGCCCCGATGATAAAGCGCCACAAGGTCAATCGGGTAAGTCTCGCTGCCGCGAATCAGCACCGCCTGCGCGCGTTCGGGCAGGATTTTCAAGCCTTCTGCGGCGGCGACGGCTTCAAACACGCGCCACCCCGGTTGAATGGGATACGCACCCGGCTTGCCCACCTGTCCCTCCACGAACACCAGCAACGGGCGCGCCTGCTTCAGCGACACCGAGACTTCGGGATTGCGCAGGCGCGTCGCCAGCCGCTCCCGAATCGCGGCGGCTACTTCTGCCAGCGTGCGCCTGCGCACCTCAATCTCGCCCACGCCGTGAAAAATCACCCGTCCACTGGGGGGCACAACATAGTCGTTGGAAAACTCTGGGTGGCGCAACACCACTACCGACAGCACATCGCCCATATCCAGCGTGTAGTCGTCAGATGGGGCTTGCGCCCCTGCAAGCGCAAGCAGGAGTGCCACCCAAACTATGCTGAACACTCTCATCCTATCCCCTCCGCGCGGATTAGAATCGCGCCCACAATCTGGCTCTGGGCGTGTTGCAAGCTGATTAGCGTCGCCTCGTCAAATCGGTAGCCTCTGGGCACAATCAGCAGCAGCCGATCGGCGTCGGTCAGGGCGCTTTGGGCGGGGGTGCGTACCTGCAGGACGCCGTTCATAGCAGGCGCGGGCAAGGTTTCGGTGGCTTCTGGGGCGGGGGCAGGCTCGTGATTTGCCATCAGCTCCGCCACTTTCTGTGCCTGTGTGCCCAGGGGGAGCGCCATCACCCGGTGCCACTCAGTGCCGCCGCCCCACGCACGCAGGCTCCACCATACCAGTTGCAACTGTTCTTGGGAGGGAAGCGCGTCCCACTCTGCCAGCACGGGCACGCCCAGCAGACGCTCCAGGTCCCAGCGATTCTCCACACGGCGGTCGCGCAGTGCCGCGCCGAACGCCGCAAAAAGCCCCAGCATCAACCCCAGCGCGGCGCCCAAACCGAGCGATAGCACGGGACGCGGCGCGCTGGCGCGTTCGGGCGGCGTGGCAGGCTCCAGCAAGATGGGAGAAATCTTGCCCACCAGTTGCTGCGCGCGTGCGTTCTCATAAGCTTTAATCTTTTCTGTCCAGAGCGTGATGCCCGCTTCGTACTGGCGGCGAAGTATAGCATACTCTGCCAGCAGGTCAGGCGCTTGCTGGAGCTGGCGCTCCATCTCCGACTGGCGCGTGCGCAGGTAGCCCAGCGTCGCCTCCAGCGCGTTGCGCTCCACCTCCGCTTTCCAGAGCGCTTCCAGAATGCCCTGATAAATCGGATTCACGGTTTCCTGCTTGCTGAGCGTCAAAAACTGCTGATTGAGAGCATTCGCGAGCAGTTTTTCACGCTCCTGCCGCGCCTGCTGGAGCTGGGCTTCTACGGTCTGCACTTCGGGCGCACTGGGCAGGTACTCCTCCAGCAGGGCGCGTTTCTGGATTTCCAGCTCGGCAATCTTCGTGTTGAGTTGTTGCACTTCAGGGGGGATGGCGAGGTTACGCGCCGCTTCGTAGTAGACGGGCTGTTTTTTGAGCTCCGCACGCAAATCGGCTATCTGGCGCGTGAGCGCCTGAACCTTGCCCTGTTGATCCAGCACCTGCATCTGCAGGTCGGCGTACTTTTCCAGGGCTTTTGCTATCTCCTGGTCGGGCGCGACCAGCCGCTTCTGTTTGAGGAAGGCGGTCATTTTCTGGCTGAGCGTGTTGAGTTTCTCTTCCTGCTGCTGCAGCTCGCGTTCCAGTTTCTGCACCAGCGTGGAGGGATTTGTGTCATAAAACTGGCGCACATAGGCGAGGTACTGCTGAACCCAGAGGTTGGTCAGCTGGGCAGATTTCTCGGCGGTTTCGTCGGCGGCGTAGGCGCTGATGATGGGGGTGTTGCGCACCTGTGTGGCACGAAACCGTTTTTTGAACTCTCGAAACGGCTCGTCAGGAGCGTACTGCTGGCGAATCTGTTCCAGCAGCGGGCGCGAGAGCAGAATCTCTATCTGCGTGTTCACATCGGGGTTGCCCCCGCCAATCAGCGTCGCGAGTCCGCCCAGCGAGGCGACCATGCCCGCAGGCGACTCCACCAGAATCTTCGCCTGCGCCTCATAGCGCGGGGGAGTGAACAAAATCACTGCCACGCCCAGCAGCACGCCCAGCACAAAACCGCCTGCAATCCAGCGAAACTGGCGCTTCAAAGCCTGCCAGAGCCACGGCAGGGCAATCGTATCGTCCGTGTAAGCTTGTGCCTCCCGCATAAATACGGGTTAAGGATACCCGATTAGCCGAACGCCTGCTTGAGAATCTGCGCAATCCGCTGCGACGCCTTGCCGTCGCCGTAGGGGTTGACCGCCTGCGCCATCTGCTGATAGGCTTCGGGGTCAGTCAGCAGGCGGAGTGATTCAGTGTAGATAACCTCCGTTTCGGTGCCGACCAGTTTCGCTGTGCCCGCTTCCACGCCTTCGGGGCGCTCGGTGGTATGGCGAAGCACCAGAATCGGCTTGCCGAACGCAGGCGCCTCTTCCTGCACGCCGCCTGAGTCGGTGAGAATCAGCGTCGCTTTGCGCATGGCATGCACGAACTCGTCATAGTCCAGCGGTTCGGTCAGCAGGGCGCGCGGGTGGTCGCCCAGCACGCTCTGGAGCGCCTCGCGCACAAGGGGGTTGCGGTGCATCGGCGCCAGCAGCACGAGGTCGTCCAGCTGTTCCAGCAGTTTGCGGGCGGCGCGGGCAATTGCTCGCATCGGCTCGCCCCAGTTCTCGCGGCGGTGCGTGGTGAGCAGTATCACGCGCCCCGTATGACTCAGCGCCTGCTGAAGCTCAGGGTTGCGCGGCACCACCGGCTGCTGCGCCACCCACAGCACGGCGTCAATCCCCGTGTTGCCCGTTACCCAGATGTGTTCGGGCGGGATATGCTCCTGAATCAGGTTCTGGCGGGCGCGTTCGGTCGGCGCGAAATGGAATCGGGCAATCGGCGCGGTCAGGCGGCGGTTCATCTCTTCAGGGAAGGGGTGATAGAGGTCGTAAGTGCGCAAGCCTGCCTCCACATGCCCGAAAGGGGTTTTATGATAAAACGCGCACAGCGCCGCGACGAAGGTGGTGGTCGTATCGCCCTGCGCCAGCACCACATCCACAGGGTGCGCCCGCATCACCCGATCCAGCCCCTCCAGCGTGCGCAGGGTAATCTCGGTCAGCGTCTGGTGGGGCGTCATGATATTCAGGTCTTCGTCGGGCGTCAGGGCGAACAGGCGCAGCACCTGATCCAGCATCTCGCGGTGTTGCCCCGTTGCCACAAGGCGCACGCTGAAAGCGGGGTCTTCACGCAGGGTGCGCACCACAGGCGCCATCTTAATCGCATCGGGGCGCGTGCCACATACCGCCATCACTCGAATCGGAGCGTGTCTCATGCCAGAAGCCACTTCAGAAGGGTGTCGCGGACGGGCGCCAGTACCCACGCAATCGGGCGTACCGCCCCGTTCGTCACCACAGGCACAATCACCAGCGCTGCCATCAGCAAAATTGGTCCGTAGGTCAGCTGCCAGCGCCAGTAGGCGCGGTCAAACACATCGGGCAGGAACCCCGACAGCACTTTGGAGCCGTCCAGCGGGTGTATCGGGAGCATGTTGAACACTGCCAGCCCCACATTCGTAATCACCATATAAAGCGCAAATAGCAGAAAGATATTGTTGAAGAGACTCTCTGGGTCTGGAATCGGCGCCAACCGCAGGATAAGCGCGAATAGCACCGCCAGCAAAATGTTAGAGAGCGGACCGACGAAAGCGCACAGCACCCAGTCGCGGCGCGGGTTCCGAAAGTAGCCGGGGTTGACCTCCACGGGCTTGCCCCAGCCAAACCCAAAGCCAGAAAGCGCCACCATGATAATCAGTAGCGTGCCCAGCGGGTCTAAGTGCGCAATCGGGTTGAGCGTCACGCGCCCCTGACGGCGAGGTGTTGGGTCGCCCGCCCAGTCGGCATACTTCGCGTGGGCGAACTCATGCACCGTCAGGCTCAACAACACCGCCATCAGCCACAGCACGACATCGATAATGTACTCAAGATCCATCGGGCAAAGAGTATACCTTCTTCAGGGGTGGCGCGATATTCTCGCAAACAGGGGCGGTATAATCTCGTGTATAGAGGTGAAACCTATGCGAGAGATTACTCAAATCCTGTCAGCACTGGCGCATAAGCGTCCGATTTTTCATTCCGAAGCCGATTTCCAGCACGCCCTCGCCTGCGAGATTGAGAGGCAGGTGCCGAATGCGCGTGTACGCTGTGGGATGCCTATCCCGCTCAGCAATCGCAGGAACCGTATTTTTATTGACATCTATGCTTCCTATGAAGGCGCAATACTGGCAATCGAACTGAAATATACGACACGCGGTCTGGTGGTTCCGATTGGAGACGAATGGTACGAACTAAAGAATCGTGCCGCACAGGATCTCCACCGATATGATTTTATGGAAGATATCGAGCGCCTGGAGCAGCTCATTTCCGAATACCCGGACAAAAATATCACGGGTTATGCGATTCTCCTGACAAACGACTCTGCCCTGTGGGAGCCTCCCAGCAAGAGCCTCAACCCCGTGGACGCCGACTTCAGACTTTATGAGGGCAGAGAAGTTCACGGTATTCTGCAGTGGGGCGCCCATGCCTCTGAAGGGACAAAAAAGAATCGCGAACGCGCCATCCGCCTGCGTGGAAAATATCGGCTTCAGTGGACAGATTACTCTCAAATTGGTCCGGGACATCAGTTCCGTGTGCTGGTGGTGAAGGTAACGCCTGAGGGAATAGGCATCGGGCATTAGCCGGGTGGTGCCAGCTTTCGTAGCTTGCCGTCCTGCCCAAACAATGGCAGTGCGAGATGCCTCTGCCTTCTGGGGTATAATTGTAGAAATTAGCACCTGTCCACATAGGAGGGATTCGCGATGAACGCGCAAAGCGTGGCGTGTGCAATCAAGGCGCAGCGATGGATGCTGTTATGCCTGTGTCTCGCAGTGGGGGTTTCAGGCGTGGCGCAAAACAGCCCCGACATCCTCTGGATGCAGCCGGGACACACCGGCTGGGTGACTGCTATCTCGTTTTCACCCGATGGACGCTACCTCGCTTCCGCCAGCATCGACGGCACAGTTAAACTCTGGCGCCTTGAAGACGGTTCGATGCGCACGATAGGAGTGCATGCAAGCAGAGTCGAGTCGCTCGCTTTTTCGCCCGATGGCGCCTACCTTGTTTCGTGCAGTTCCTACTCTGACAACACGATTCGGCTCTGGCGTGTGTCGGATGGCGAGCTGGTTCGAAATTTCAGGGGACACTCCGACGCCGCTTACTCAGTTGCTTTTTCGCCTGACGGGCAGCTGATTGCCTCGGGCGGGGGCTATGCGGACCGAACGATTCGGCTGTGGCGCGTCTCCGATGGCGCTCAGGTAGGGGAGCTGAGAGGGCACACCGGGATTGTCTACTCCGTTGCGTTCTCCCCTGATGGGGCGTATCTTGCCTCTGGCAGTGAGGACCGCACGATTCAGGTCTGGCGTTTGTCGGACGGCACGCCAATTCGCACTTTCACAGGGCACAACGGTCCCGTCTACTCGGTTGACTTCTCACCCGATGGACAGTATCTTGTTTCAGGCAGTGGCGACCATACGGTACGCCTCTGGCGCTTGTCGGATCTGCAAATGCGCGTCTTTTCCGGGCATTCGGATGCCGTTACCTCTGTCCGGTTCTCGCCTGATGGACAGCTGATTGCCTCTGGAGGGTCTCGCACGCTTCGACTCTGGAGGGTCGCGGATGGGCAGATGCGCCTTCTCTTTCAAGGAGTGTGGACTGGTTTCATGGCGATAGACTTCTCACCCGATGGGGAAGCAGTCGCAATGGGGCATGGAACTGAGGTAAGCCTGTGGAATGTCCAGACAGGAATGCGTGAACGCACCCTCACGCGGGAGGCAGCAGGCACTCCGCTCGCCTTCTCACTCTCCGAGTGCTGGCTGGCAACAGGCATCTCGGGACGAGTGGATTTCTGGCGTGTTTCTGATGGGAGCATGCTGCGAACATGGAACCTGCGCCCGATGGCGAACCCCATAGCCTTCTCACGCGACCTGTCACTTCTGGCAGCAATAGAGGGTTCATTTGCTTCTGTGTGGCGGGTGTCAGATGGGGCTCGTCTATTAGAAAACCTGCGCGGTCCCCTTGAGTGGGTTATGGAGGCTGATTTCTCGCCTGACAATGCGCTTATTGCGCTTGGCGGTTCATACCTTGAACAGCCAGATCCCGACATTCCCCCTACCCGGTACGGAGGGATCCTGGTTGTGAACCTTAATGGGGCACAAGTATACTCCGATCTCAGAGCGCACGATGGCTCGATCGAGAAAGTTCGCTTCTCACCGAATGGCGAGTTGCTTGCGTCGCTGGGCTTGGAAGGGACGATAGTCGTGCGCCGCGCTTCAGATGGGGTCCATCTGTACAGACTCTATGCGCCTTGGGGGGACCACCTGCGCTCGTTTGCGTTCTCACCCGATAGCAGGCTGCTGGCGTCGGGTGGCGACGGGATAGCCCGCATCTGGCACGCAGCCGATGGAGCGCTGCTGCAAACCTTTGCCCATCCAGGGATAGTGCTCGCCGTCGAGTTTTCGCCCGACGGACAGTTTCTGGTCACGGTCTGCGCCCGTAGGGAAGACGACATCCGGGAGATTCGATTCTGGCGTCTTGCGGATGGCGCGCTGGTGCATCGCTATGACCGCGAGACGGGAGCGAGGGACATGCACCTGCTCTTCGCCCCCAATGGGCGGTTCTTCGCCTACTGGCGCGACGGCACACTGGTGGTGGCTCGCAGCCCCCTCTGGCAGGTAGGCGACGCCAACAACGATGGCTGTGTCGACGATGCGGACCTGCTCGCGGTGCTGTTTGAATGGGGTCAAATGGGCGGCAACCTGACAGCCGATATGAACAGCGACTGCGTGGTCGACGAAGCTGACCTGTTCATTGTGCTATTCCATTTGGGCAGCGGGTGTTAGGTGCAAGGCGGCTTTTCACCCCTCAAAAAGCGTCGGCGCGGGCTGGGATGTTTCGGAGAGGGGGGCAACCACCTCTATCGGGGCGGCTCCGTCCAGCTTCTCGAACACCTGACTGGTGCGGGTGCGTTCATCCCGTACCACATACAGGCACCGCTCCGCCGACTCGTTGATGTCTTCAATATGGGAAATCACTAAAATTTGCTCAAACCAGTCGCGCAGGGTGTTGAGCAGGTTCAGCACACTGGCGCGGCGTTCGGTATCCAGCGAGCCGAACACCTCGTCTAAAATCAGCAGCGAGAGGGGTTGCCCCGCGCGTTCGGTAATTAGCCGCGCCAGCGCCAGCCGCAGGCTGAGGTTCACCACATCCTCCTCGCCGCCCGAGATGACCGTCTTGCGAATGCCGTCGTCTATCAGGTAGAACCGAAACTGTTCGTCAATCTCAATCTGGCTATAGCGTCCGTTGGTGAGCGAGGCGAGGAACTCGCTGGCGTAGCCTGCGAGCATGGGGCGCAGGCGGGTGTTAAGTTCCTTCTGGAAGTCCTGCATGGCGGTGCGCAGGGTGCGATAGAAGGCGGCTTCGCGTTGTTTCTGTTCCAGCTGGCGTTTGCGGGCGCGTGCCTGCTCAATCTGCTGGTGCAGGTTCTCAATCAGGCGCTGGAGGGCGTCAGCCTGTGAGAGGTGTTCGTGGCGCTGGCGTTCGAGCGCCTCGCGCTGGCTCCGCGCCTGCTGATAGGCTGCTTCGGCGTGCTGATAGTCTTCCTCTGAATAGTTCAGCGCGCGCAGTTGGGTTTCTACCTGCTGGAGTTGCTGGGCGTTCTCTTCTTTGCGGGCGCGGAGGGTGGCAATCTGCTCTTTGAGGGGGTCGTAGTCTTTCAGCAGGGTGTGGAGCTGGAGCGCCTCTTCGTACACGGGCTGGAGCTGTTGGAGTTCGTTGCGGACTTCCTCGTGGCGCTGGGGGTCATAGCCTGTGGGCAGGCTTTCAAGTTGCTGGCTGAGGCGGGCGATCTCGCGCGTGCGCTGGCTGATTTCGCGCTCTATCTGGGGCAGGCGTTTCAGCTCGCCCTCCAGTTGTTGCGCCTGGCTCTGGACAGGCTTGAGCGACTCAATTTGTTGCAACAGCGCTTGCTCTTCCTGGGGGTCGTAAGTGGGGATGTCCTGGAGTTCCGCCTCTATTTGCTGGCGCAGGGTTTCCAGTGCTTTCAGCCGTTGCAGCTCCTGCTTCAGGTGGTGCGCCTGCTGTTTGAGTTGCGCCAGTTTCTGGTTCTCGGCGTCCCACTTTTGCTGGAGTTGCTGGAGTTCGTTTTGGGCACGAATGAGTTCACTGGGTTCTTTGGCGAGTTTTTGAACTTGCTGGCGTTGCTGGGCGCACTCGCGCTCGGCGTTCTCCAGTTCCTGACGCACATGCTGGAGGACTTCTTCATAGGCGTCGCCGAGCGGTTGCCCGCAGGTGGGGCACTCGGTCGCTTCGCCAAGCGATTCGAGTTGTTCGAGCCGTTGCAGGAGCTGGTCGCGCGTGAGTTCGGCGGCGTGCAGGGCAGCCTGCGCCTCGGCGCGTGCCGCGTGCCAGCGCTCACGAACCTGGTGGAGAGCGTTCTCCTTTGCTTCGCGCTCCTTGCGAAGCTGGCGCAGGGCTGACTCTTGCTGCTCAATCTGGCTCTGGAGCTGAGCGTGCTGGGTCTCCTGCGCTTTGAGCTGGTCTATCTGGTGATCGAGGTGCTGGATTTCGGTTTCCAGTTGGGCGCGTTTCTGGGCTTGCTGGGCGCGCTGGCGCACTTCGCGCAGCTTCACTTCCGCCTGCTTCAGTTCGTTCAGCGGGGATTGAAGCGATTCGAGTTGCGCCCGTTTCTGGAGCAGTTCGTCTTGCTGTTGCTGGAGCGCCTCGAGCTGTTGTTCAAGACTCTGCCGCTGGGCAGTGAGCTGGACGCGCTGGTGTTCATGCTGGGCGAGTTCGTCCAGAGTGCGCAGTTGTTTTACCAGTTCCCTGTAGCGCTCGGCTTGCGGCTTGAGTTCCGTGAGGCGTTTTTTTGCCTCCTGCATCTCCTGCCAGCGCTGTCGGAGGTGCTGTTCCTGTTCCACGAGGTTCGCCTGATCGCGCTCCAGCAGTGCCTTTTGTTGCAGCAGGCTCTGATAGGTTTGCCGTCGCGCCTGCTGGGTCTCGAGCTGGAGCTGGGCGTGGGCTTCCGTCTGCCGCGCCTGTTCCAGCTGGGCATCCAGTTGCTGAAGTGCCTGCTGGTGGTGCTGGAGTTCCTGCTGGGCGTGTTCGGCTTGCGCTTCGAGGGCGGTGGTGTCGCCGATGCCTTGCATCAGTCCGCTCACTTCGGCGTCGAGGGCGCGGGTGCGCTGGGTGAGGTTGTCCAGCACGGTGCGGATACGCTCATAGCCGAGCATGCGGCTGATTTCCTCGCGCCGTTTTTCAGGCGCGTAGCTCATAAACTCCAGCTCTTTCTGGCGGGCGCAGAAGCTGGTCTGGAACTGGAGCAGGTTCATGCCCAGCAGTTTAGGAACGGCGTCGTTCACGCTGGAGGTGCCACGGGCAAGGGGCGTCCAGCCGTTCTGGGTGTGATGGGCAAGCATGGCGTCTTTGAGGGTACGGCTAACCTGATAGCGTCGCCCGCCGAGTTCGAACTCCAGCACGACACGCACCTGACTGCCGCCCTGCGACCAGAGGAACCGCACGGTGTCGGTGCCTTCGCGCAGGGCGCGTGCGCCATAAAGCGCCCAGAGGATGGCTTCCAGCAGCGTGCTTTTACCCGCGCCGTTCGCACCGACTATCGCCGTGATGCCCGTGCTGAATTGGATCTGCGCTTTCGCATACTGACGGAAGTTCTCCAGCTCCAGGGCAATCAGGCGCATCGCTTAGCGAGACTTAACCTTGGGAACCGGGGCGACATCGGTGTCTTCTGTCACCCATTTCGGTTCAGGCACCAGCACGGTCTGGGTGGCTTGCGGATAGAGAATAATCTCTTTGCCGCTGTTGTTGCCTTTACCGACACCGCTGAGGTTGAATGCCGCGTTCCCCCGGAACTGAATGGTGGCGACACGGAAGTTGCCGCGCAGGGCGTCGTACTTGCCCTTCAGCGTGAGCGTGCCGTTGCCGTAATAAATCTTGATGCGCCCACGCCACTGAGGCGGAATTTGTACCCCGCGCGGGAGTTGCTCTTGCAGGGTGAACCCGCTGACGGAATAGCTCCCTTGCAGGTCTGAGAGCAAAAACATCCCCTTGCCCTTGAGCGTGAGCGTGCCCTCACCGCGCGAGAAGAAGCCCATATACTGCCCCTCCACCGAGAGCGTGCCTTCTTTCGGGGCGCTCGGCTTTTGGGCATTTTGCTGGGTGTTTTGAGGCTGGGCGTTCTGATTCTGCTCCTGCGCAGATTGTTGAGGGAGGGGCGTGGTGGGCGCCAGTTGAGGCTTGCTCTCATTCTGTGCCACTGCCCACACACCCAGAATCACCAGACAGAGACCGATAATAGCGAGTTTTCGCATGGCTTAAAGGATACCTCCTTCAGTGCAGGATTCTGGCGAGCCAGCGTTCGGCGTCGAGCGCCGCCATACAACCTGTACCCGCCGCCGTAACCGCCTGACGATAGACCTTATCCATCACATCGCCGCAGGCGAACACGCCCTCCACATTCGTACAAGTTCCGTTGCGGGTAATCAGGTAGCCCTGCTCATCCATCTCCAGAATACCCTTGAAAATCTGCGTGTTGGGGGTGTGCCCGATGGCAATGAACACGCCGTCGATAGGGAAATCGTACTCCTCGTCGGTTTTAAGGTTATGCAAGCGCACCCCAACGACTTTGCCCAGTTCGGGGTCGTAAATATCTTTGACAACGGTACTCCAGATGAACTCGATTTTGGGGTTGCGGAAGGCGCGCTCCTGCATAATCTTGGAAGCACGCAGTTCGTCACGCCGATGCACCACATAGACCTTCTCGCAGTGATTGGTGAGGTAGAGTGCCTCCTCCATCGCGGTATCGCCCCCGCCGACCACAATCACCTTCTTGCCACGGAAGAAGAAGCCATCGCAGGTGGCGCATGCCGAGACCCCGCGCCCCTGCAGCTTCTGTTCCGACTCCAGCCCCAGCCATTTGGCGGAAGCGCCTGTCGCTATAATCACCGCGTGCGCCCGATATTCCTGACCCGAATCGCTCCAGAGGCGGAAGGGGCGCTCTGAAAAATCTACGCGCAGGATGGTCTCATACAGAATCCGCGTGCCGAACCGCTCCGCCTGACGACGGAACAGATCCATCAACTCGGGTCCCTGAATGCCTTCGGGGAAACCCGGGTAGTTTTCCACATCCGTGGTAATCATCAACTGCCCGCCCGGTTGAATACCAGCAAACAGAAGGGGTTCCAGATTCGCGCGGGCGGCATAAATCGCGGCAGTGTAGCCCGCAGGTCCCGAACCGATAATCACCAGCTTCTCGATGCCTTCCATAGGTGGATAGATTGTACCCCAAGCGCGGGAATGGGATATAATAAAGCCATGCGAACCCTGATAGCAGGCTTGTTGGGAATTTTCTTGCTCACGGCGGGCATTGCCGTGGGCGAGAAGAGTGAACTCTGTGCGCGGGCATCCGCAGGCACATGGACGGAATGGCATCTCACCAGTTTCGGCGCCTGGCTCCAGGACCCCACTTTGACTGATGTGCAACACTACGACCTGACCTTAGAGGTACGCCCCAGCACCCGGGAGCTGATCGGCTCCTGTGTCATGACGGTCAAAGTGGAGCAGCCGAACCTGAACGCATTTCGGTTCCGCCTGCGGGATAACTTCCTGATTACGAACCTGCAACTGGATGGGCGCCCCATCAGCTTCATTCGGGAGAGCATTACCACTGTACGGGCGCAGTTTGACCGTCCTTATCAGCAGGGCGAGGTATTCCAGCTGCGGGTGGACTATCAGGGCGTGCCTGTGTCGCGCGGATTCGGCTCCATAGAGTTCACCACACGCTCGTCGGGAGCGATTATTGTGGCAACCCTGAGCCAGCCGTATTATGCCTACACATGGTGGCCCGCTAAGGATGAGAACACCGACAAAGCTACACTGACCTTCAGCTTGATTGTGCCCGACACGATGATCGCCGTCGCCAACGGCATGCTTCAGGGTGTGGACACGCTCTCTGGCAACCGCCTGCGCTACCGCTATCAGCACAACTATCCGATTGCGCCGTATCTGGTCGCCTTCGCCGCCACGAACTACAACCACTGGTCGCAAACTTTCACCTACGGCGAACACACGATGCCTGTGGACTTCTACATCTACCCTGAAAGCGACACCACCGCCAACCGTCAGGCGTGGGAGCGATGCCTGCCCATGCTGCGCGTGTTCAGCGATATTTTCGGGCTTTATCCGTTCATCAACGAGCGTTATGGCATCTATCAGTTCCAGTTTAGTGGCGGGATGGAGCATCAGACGATGACGGGGCAGGGCGGCTTCTGGGAGTCGGTAACGGCGCACGAGCTGGGACACCAGTGGTGGGGCGATATGGTGACCTGCGCCACCTGGAACGACATCTGGTTGAACGAGGGGTTCGCCACCTACTCGGAGGCGCTGTGGGAAGAACGCAAGCCGGGCAGCAGCGGTTTCCCCGCGCTACGCACCGCGATGCTGAACCGTCGCCCCTCCAGCCTGGACGGTAGTGTCTACCGCTACGACACCAGCAGCATTAACGCGATTTTCAGTTCTAACTTCGCCTATCGCAAGGGGGCGTGGGTGCTTCATCAGCTGCGCTGGGTGCTGGGCGATGCGCGATTCTTTGACCTGCTTGCCCGCTACCGCCAGCGTTTTGCGTATAGCCATGCCACCACAGAAGATTTTGTCGCCGTGGCAGAAGAAGTGTGGGGCGGTTCAATGCGCTGGTTCTTTGACCCGTGGGTCTATGGCATCGGCGCTCCCACCTATAACTGGGGCTGGACGACCACCACGGTCAACGGCAAGCCCTACCTGCTGCTTTCTCTACGCCAGACCCAGCCCTCCAACTATGGGCTCTATACGATGCCCATCGGCTTGCGCCTGACCATGGGCAGCCAGACACAAGACCTCCGCATCTGGAACTCGGCACAGACGCAATATTATGTGATTCCCACGCCCAGCCCTGTGAGCAATCTGGCATTTGACCCCGACGACTGGATTCTCAAGGGCGCCAGCAACAGCGAGGCATACCGCCCCGGTCCCCCCGTGATTGTGGAGATGAACCCTGCGCCGGGGGTACAGACCACGCCGCCCAGCCAGATAGACCTCTATTTCCAGACGCCCGTTGCGATTAACGCCAGCCATGTGTCGCTGGAGGGCGCAACGACGGGCGTGGTGTCGTTCAGCTTTGCCTATGACAGCGCTGCCCAGCGCGCACGACTGACCTTTAGCACCCCGCTGAAACCTGACCAGTATACGCTCCGCCTCTCTCCCAGCATTACAGCGCTCAATTCGGGGCTGGCGCTGGACGGTGAATTCTTTGGCGACCTGCCCTCGGGCGATGGCATCCCGGGCGGCGAGGCGGTCATCCCGTTGCGCGTGCTGGCTGCCACAGGCGATGTGGACGGCAACGGTTGCGTGGACGACGCCGACCTGCTGCAGGTACTGTTCGCCTTTGGAGAAACAGGCGCCCTGCCCGCTGACACGAACGGCGACAATGTGGTGGACGACGCCGACCTGCTGACCGTCCTCTTCCACTTCGGGCAGGGGTGTTGACGCCCCCTGAGGCTGTTCGAAAAGTCGCCGCTGAGCAGGACGGGTGAACCTGCTCTGTTGCAAAGATACCTTCTGGAACCCACGATGTCTACGAAAGAGCGACGGCTAAAGCCGTTCCTACTAAACAAAGCCAGCCTCTGCTGGCTATAGCCCCTGTTTACGGGGGGTTGGGGGGCTGAGCCGACGCAGGTCGGCTTCGTCTTATAGGAACGGCTTCAGCCGTCAGGTACGAAAGAGGATTTTCGAACACTCCCCCTGAGGGTGTTCGAAAAATCCTCTCAGGAGGGTATCCTCTACTCTATGCACGCCCAAAACCGACCCGACCGCGCCCTGC
>OGCH01000035.1_pt1 | contig 89184 bp, 62 predicted proteins | sample 1570111 | NCBI WGS metagenome assembly OGCH01 (sample SAMN03436243, study PRJEB24508) | hot springs metagenome | biome: Desert Springs; feature: Hot Springs; material: Water | place: USA: Great Boiling Spring, Nevada | collected 2008-12-01 | depth 0 m m | reverse complement strand
TTGTTGGGATTCCATGAAACTTTGTAAAAAGGAAAAACCTCGGTCTGCCCTTTGCAGGTGCAGACCGAGTTTCCAGGGTGATCCGGCTTACTTGTGCCTAGCTAGAAAGAAATTTGAATACCTAAGCGGTTGACGTTGCTGAATGTTTCGAAAACGGTGTAAGCGTAGTCGAAGGCAAAGTCTACAGAGCCAAAGCGTTGCCGTACGCCTACACCCAGGCTGGCTCCTTCGACATCTGAAGGATAGGCATAGCCGCCTCGCAAGGCCAGCGTATTAAATAGCAGATATTCGGCACCAATATGCAGTCGTTCGTCAAAATCACGGGGCCGCTCGGCATCTATAGCGACCAAAAGCTGGTGCGTATTGGGATCCTGGTTAGTCAAGTCAAGCAGATTCATGGCAACGCCGATGCGAAAAGTAAGCGGTGGCTCAAAGTTTTCGCGTTCGTATTTAAGTTCGCGGGAAAAATTGCGGGCACTAACTGCAAAGGTTAGGCTTCGAAAGCCGGTTTGGTAGATTACGCCAAAGTCAAAAGCCACTGTACTTTTGCGGTAGTCTTTGTGCACAAGATCTCCACCGTTGCCAAAAGCGACCGGAAAGCTGCCCAAATCTTGGTTAACGTACTTTACTTGACCGCCTACGGCGAAACGGTCCGTCAAAGCCCGGGCATAACCTACTCCTACCGCCAGTGCAGTAGGACTAAAGTTGAACGTATCTTCGTAGCCACTTTCATTGTCTGCTCGGATGGTTCCAATAAACTCGCCGTAATCCACCGCTGTGACCGATAGGCCAAAAACCCCATAAATTCCTCCGCTTGGACTGAAGGCGAGTGTTCCGCCATTGTAACGGATATCCGCGATCCACTGGGTTTGCATGACCGCTAGATGGAGACGGTGGGTCATGTGCGCCATCGTAGCCGGATTGTACAAGAGCGCCAAGGAGTTGCCCAAGTTCTGTGCTGTGGCGGCTCCTCCCATGGCAGAAAGCCGCGGATCGAGTGACATGCTAAGAAATTTCAAACCCGTCTGGGCGCGCTTTTCACGCTTGACTTGTTGAAAACCTCCTTCACCAATCGGTTGTTGGGCATACACGTGCGACCCTGCAAAAAGCAGGAGCACTAGCAAGCTTAATCCCCAGCGTGGTATGCGTGTTTTCATAGTCATCCTGCTTTTAAACACCGAAAACAACGGGGAAACCTGGAAGGTAGCGGGCTCCCCGGGAGCCCGCTACCGAAGCTTATCGAATGATCACAAACTTGCGAATCAACTGCTGACCCGTCGTGTGATCTTTGATGACGGCAATGTAGATTCCACTGGAAACGACTTGCCGCGCATCGGTGGTTAAGTCCCAGTACTCGTCGCCACTACCATCCGTGTGTTCGATTCGTTTTACTAATTCTCCCAGTTCGCTATAAATTTCGATGGTGCACTGGCTCGGGATATCCAGAAAGCCCAGCTTGTCTTGCTGGTCTGGCCAGCGCAGGTTTTGATCTGCCGCAATGATATAGGGGTTAGGCACAATGCGGGCTTTGGCAATCGTCTCGCCTGGGGGCCGCTTCAGGATGGCCGGATCATAGGTCTGGGCATAGTAGCGGCTGCTGCGCAACGGTCGCCCGTCGGGGGTGCCGTTGATCGCCAGCGGGTCGATCGGCGTAGGTTCGCCGACGGCCTGGAGGTAGTAGTAGTAGGCCACGCCGCGCGACACGTCGGTGTCCTCATAGCGGGTCGCGTTAGGTGGGAGTTTGGCGATCAGCTTGTAAGCGGTACGGTCGTCCGGTGCTGGAATGCCGTCGTAGCGGTTCTGGGCACGATAGAGCTCCCAACCGTCCGGTGGTAACTCGCCCGGATAGGGTTCCCAGCTAATGGTAATGCGGTCAACGCCGGAAGTAACCTCAAAGCGGCGTGGTGGCATCGGTGGACGAATAACGTCAAACCCTGCGGCATAGGCGGCTTTTGCGCGCTCTACAAGTTGGAAAAGCGAATCGCGCGCTGTCATGACCCATTCGTTTTTGGTCATGCCAATGCAGCCTTCCTCCCCTTCCTCACAGGTCTGATTTGTCTTTGGATTCCACCAGAAAATGGCTGCATCTGCAGCGTCTAGGCCGCGTGAAAGCACCTGACGCTTATACCACCGGCCCAGTTGCAAGCTTAGCTCATCACTTAAACCCGAAACGCCTTCGACCAAGACAACGCGGTACTCCTGACCGGGAGCCATATTGAAAGGACCAAACCCGTAGGCATAGCTCCAGCTATTATAGCCAATACGCGGATCGCTCTTTTGCTTAGCGAAATGCTTGACAAAGTCGACCTGTACATTAGGATCTTCGGGTGGCCAGGCGCAGAAGGCCTGTGAAGGGATCGTACGAATCCCCGTCCACGTGCAGCCTGTTGTGCTGTACTGTCGGACAGGAGCTCCCTGCTCGATCCATTGCCGCTCAAGTTGCATCCCGGAGACATTGTTGTGGTTGTTACTACCGGTCAGATCTCCGTCATCAGAGTCCAGATAAGTCATCACCCGGGGCTGCGACGGATCGTCCGGACGCGTAACCCCTGCCTCATGAGGAGCGTCATCGGCATGCAAAACAAAGGTCCCTACCATCGCTGCACCGCCTAGTCGGCCGATGGTATCCACATTCAGGGTGTACCACCAACCAACGGAGTTTTCCCACATGGGGTTACCAATCGTATTGAAGCGAGCTTGCTCCGGAATGTAGCCTAGCCAGGAGAAATGTCCACGCCAACTGGCATCCAATCCATAATCCTGATATCCATCCCCCACAGCATCGGTCATGACAAAGCCTCCCCAGGCTGTAGCATTAGCGCTTCCTCCCCAAGAACCTGAAGGGGCATTGATTTTCGGGCGTCGAACAAAGGTGAAGTACACGTCGCGGAGCTGCTGATTAGGCAACTCAACTTCATCATCGTCGTCTACGTTACCGGTATTGACAAACGTGTACTCCACAATGTGGTAGTCGTCGTGGAATTCGTTGCTAAGCTGATAGGCACGAATTTTCATGGTGATGCCTACTGAGGTATTCACCTCGTTGTACACCATGCGATCGGCCTTCAGCTCAGGATCCACTTCGTCTAGTGGCGCCGGTCGCCGAAATGATTCTACCCCATCGACCCGCACCTGAGGCGCGTCAAAACGGCCTATCAGCTTAAGGTCACGCTCAAAGAACTCCCCAATACCTTCTGTGCGCGGCCCAATATGGGAAACGCGCACCGGGAATGAAGTGCCTTTCTCATCGGTAAAGTTCTTCACGCTGATCCACATGGCCTGGCCATGCATGTAGGATACCTGAGGACGTATGCCAGGCCACTGGAACATCACCTCATCGTAGGTTTCGGGCTGGGCACCACCGCCAACATATCGGTGCTGAAAGTCCCCTACCGACAGCCAGCGCATGTTCCATTGCGCCCAAGCTTGGGGTACGCCAATAGCACTGGCAAGCAGCGCCAAAAAAACATTTCGTAGCCCCTTCATTGTGCGTTTCTGTAATGTTTTCATATGCAAACTTTTAGTGTCGCGTCAGCGGATTTTAGAAGGTAATGCGCACGCCAAAGTAAACGTCGCGTGGATTGAGGAAGGCCAGATACGTTTCGCTGGGCATGCTGATGTACGCTTTGTTTTTCAGCACATAATCCACCCGTTTTTTATCAGCAGGCTGCCAGCTTCCATTCCTGTAGGTCATGTACTGCCCTGTCTTCTTATCCCAATACAGCACGTTGGGATAGGGATTTGTGACTTGCGTTACGTCGACCACGGCAAAAATCGGATCATAGGCTACCCCTGGCTTCCGATAGTCGCCAGGCTTATCGTTACCGGGCACCCAGACGTAACCTGGATCCTTATCGCCAAACGTATTGGCCGGCAGGTGCAGGGAGCGGAAATAGTCTGTCAGGTCATTAGGCCCTTCGAAGATGGAACCATTGCTCCAATACATCCGCCGGAGATTCAAAACGTTCGTGACGTCCACAAAGAACTGTACCCTTCCGACCGAAGTCCTTAGATTCTTGCTGAGCCGGAGGTCCAAGTTATAGTAGTCTTTCCAGCTCGTGTTAAAAGCGATCTCGGGATCGTTGCCTGGGCCAAACTCAAAATTCTGACCGTTCCAGGTGCCCTTTGCTCCTGCCCGCCACTCGCCCAGCAGGTTAAGCCGCCAATCGCCCAGTAGCGCGCCATAGTCTTCAGGGATGATCAACTCCAGGTTAGCACGGGCAAAGGGTTCGGGTACCGGAGCCCATGGATAATGATCGGTTGTTGTAGTTAAGTATTGCCGGAATTCAGCCCGGTTTTCATTGATTTGCCCATAGCCAAAGTTGCCGAATTTCCGAGCAATGTAGGTATAGTTTACAAATCCTCGAATCCATCGCCCACGGTTCTTTTCCAACGTAAACTCAAAACCACGTACATCTCCATAGTTAAGCGGCTCTACGCGGAAGTAATCCACTGCATCATCCACGCTAATGTACTCAACCCCGCGTGGCTGATAGTGCATATCCCGATAAAAGCCCGCCAAGCGAACCAAAAATTGATTGGCAATATTTTGCTCAAACCCCAGCTCGTAGGCGATCGTCCGAGGTAGCGGCTGATTCGGATTGCCAATGCTGAAAATAGCCCCGTTCGAGATATACTCAACCCGGAAGAGGTCCTGGGGGGTGAGCATCTGGCGGAAGTGGCCGTAGTTGAAATACAACTTGCTATTTTCGGTTATGGGGAACGAAACACCTAAACGCGGACTGACCGCAAACTGCTTATCCACAGGTTTGCGAGGTAGCACCTGATCGATCCGCCGAATGCCTACACTGGCCGAAAGCGCTCGATCAAAAGCCGTGTAGTCGTACCACTTACCACTGGGATTGAAATAGTCAAAGCGCAAGCCAAGGTTAGCAATCATACCCTTGAATTCCAGCTTGGCTTGAGCATAATAGGCAGCTTGCACGGGCGTGCGATCCCAGCGGAATTTTTCGTTTTCATGATGCGGATTAGCTGGGTCATAAACGCCATGTCGGATGTGATAGTCACTGAAAATGTATTCCAGTCCTGTCTTAACTTGCAGGAAGCGGTTTATCTGACTGGTTAGATCTATCCGACCTGCATAGCGTAAGATATTTGACGTATCCCGAGCCGACCCCGCTTGCGAGCCCAAAAGCCCAAAAGGTGTCGGGGTAGCAGCATTTTCGTAGGACTCTTTAAATCCAAGCGGCGCTTCGGTTACACCCAGTTCACCTGCTGCACACTGGCCATTCTGCGGATCCGTAAACGAGCCATCCCGCTTAATGCATTTTACAATCGCACTCGGCCCTGTAATACCTCCTTTACGTGGACGCGGCATAAACGTGAAATAGTCCGATTCAATGCGCTGCAGTTGTACCTCATAGAACGTAGCTGGACTCAACGCATGGGTAAACTTGGCCCCTATCATCGACTGGGTAATGTTCGTCGGACTGAAACCCCAATCCCCATAGAGGGCCATATTGATGTTAAAGCCGATATTCATTTGCACCGGCATGAGGTCTTCTCGGCTATCCCAGGGATAGCGAGGCATTTCGCCGGTCAAAATGGTGCCCCGTCCATCTCGATGTGCTGCATGGCCAAGCTGCTTGCGGTAAAGCCCGTCGATCGAAAGCTTCATTCCGCTGGCGATATCTGAAATGAGTTTCCCCTGAAACAGCCGATCCCGATAAGCTGGCCGTTGCTGAGGAAACATGAGCGCCGTCTGCACCTGGCGATAAGATGCTGTAAAGCGCAAATTGCCTAAATATCGGCTAACCAGCGGAACAGGTCCCCCAATGGTGCCATCAACTTCATAGTTGGGCTCCCGAATAGTAAAATCCTTTCGAACCAGCCACTTATAGGCCGAATAAAGTTGCTCTGGTGTCCAGGGGGTCCCTTGCGCTAACGCCTCCCAACCTTGATGACTGGGATATTCATCCTGTAGCCAGCGCGGCCATACGCTAGTCCCACAATAGGCTACACCCCGCGGGCATCCTTCAAGGGGGGTTGTATCTAAAAATGGTTTGACAAAGTAAGCCTCTAGGTCTCCCGGCGTAGCCCCGAAATAAGGACGGGACGGAGGGGAGTAGCGGGCTAATACATCGGCAAAATACCGATTGGTTGCTGGTTCTTTCGTCACTACATTGATGAGACCGCTACGTACATTTCCATACTCTGCATTGAAGCCGCCGGTCTGCACCTGCACCTCCTCAATAGCTGTAAAGCTCACACCCAGAATGGGTGTATTGCCGCGTGGATCGGCAAGCGACATGCCGTCAATAGCAAAGGCCACCTGGTCTCCTCCAGCACCGCGGATGGTCAAACCCGGTTCAAAACCGGCCTGCAAGCCAATCACATCGGCAATGCTGACCACCGGCAAGTTTTCGACTTGCTCAGCCCGAATGTTGGCCAGCGAGGCTGATACGTCAGGCTGCACCACGGGCCGCTGTACTGTTACGACCACTTCTTGCAAGCCAATAGCCTCAGGCTGCAAGCGGAAATTGAGCTCCGTGGTCAACCCAATGCTTACCTCTACGTTTTCCGCCACAACCGGCGCATAGCCTACAAACGAAGCCCGCACGCGATAGGTACCTGGACGCACATTCAAGATTACGAAGTAGCCTTCAATATCCGTGGTGGCTCCCATCGTCGTGCCTTCAATAACGACGTTCACACCCGGCAGTGGCTCTCCCGTTTCAGCGTCTGTTACTACACCGGCAATCTTACCAGTCTGCGCCCACGCGGCCGGAATCCCTATCCCCATCCATACCAATCCAACTAACATGAGCTGCCGTAACTGTCTCATTGCAAACATACCTCCGGCTGGTTTGAAATGCACCTTTGTGTGCGTTCTTGATGAAGAGACAAGATTTGCCCAACCGCTTCCTATTTTACTCCACAAGCTTCATCCTTTATTCACAAATGTAGAGCTTATTGGAGTAACCTAGCTGCAGCGTTGCCTTCCTGGAGGTGATAAGTTCGATTTACAGCCAGATGTGTCCAAATGTCCCGCTGACGCTCCGGTGTAGGCCAGCTCACTTCTAAAGTATCGATCTGCACGGCATCGCCTAACCCTAACCACGGCATTAAAGGAGAGGTGCCAAAACTGCCTCCTGAAGAGACCGTGGCGTACAGCACGCGACGCTGCCCGGATGGCCGTCGAACCACTACGCGCACGCGGGCACCGATAGCTGACCGGTTGGCACGATGCCCCTCAAGGCGAAGCTGTACCCAGTTACCTTGGGCGGCCCTTACATTGTCAAAAAGCGCATTGGGGAACACGTCGCTTTCATAGGCGCCCCCTAACACAACGTACACATCCAGATCGCCATCCTGGTCAAAGTCAGCCATGGCTACGCCATGCCCTTTTTGGAGATGGGCTGTGCCCGATTGGAGTGTTTGATCGACGAAACGCTCTCCTTGTCCAAAAAAGAGGCGATTAGGAACCAGTGCTCGAAAATCAGGAGTGCCCGTCCCCCAGTACAGATCAGGCCACCCGTCATTGTTCAGATCACCATAGTTCCCGCTCATGGTAAAGCAGGCGCGCTCGAGGCCAACTGCTTTGGTCACATTCGTAAAGGTGCCATCTCCGTTGTTACGGTAGAGCACCGGCTTTTCACTACGAATAGGATACCCCAACCACTCCAGCGCAAACTCTGCCGGAGCTTCTCCTATATAACGCAGGTCAAAACTAGCTGCCAGCAGGTCTTCCCAACCATCCTGATTATAATCAAAAACCCAAACAGGAAAACTAAAAAGGGGCTGTGCCACACCGGCCTGCTCGGTCACGTCCTCAAAGCGCCAATGATGGGCATCAAGGCCTCCTCGATTCAAAAAAAGCCGATTAGGGGCGCCAAGTATCGACAGGTACAAATCCGGAAGTCCATCGTTATTCATATCCCCCCATACCACCCCTTTCACCCAACCCCGCACATCCAGGCCTACTTCAGGGGCAATATCGGTAAACGTTCCATCTCGATTATTCACGTAGAGCTTGCAAGGGAAATTTAAAGGAGCTGTCGAAGCCGTACCGCCAAGGCCCATAACAGATCCTCCCTGCGACTCACATCCGACAAAAAGATCTACCCATCCATCCAGGTTAAAGTCGGCAAAGGCAGCCGTTTGGGTTGGACAAGGAAGTCCTAAGCCAGCCTCATAGGTCACATCGGTAAACGTACCATCCCCATTGTTACGTAAAAGCGACATCGGAATGGCCCCTGAGGGTCCTAACCAAGCGCCACGCAGGATGAGTACATCGACGTAACCGTCATTATTATAGTCAGCCTGGACAACATTAAGCCCTCCTACGATGCCCAGAAGCCCAGCGCTTTCGGTATGATCTACGAAACGACCGTTGCCGTCATTCAATAAAAGCCGTACCTGATCATTTAGCCCATAGGAGGTCACCAGCAAGTCAACAAAACCGTCTCGGTTAAAATCTTCAGCTGCTACCCCACCGGCAAGCCCAACGATAGCTGCTCCTCGGCTTGAGGCTATATTCCGGAATTGTGGTAGATCATTCTCAGAGGGAAGAAGACCTTCTATGTGCCAGCGCTCCGGCACCCCTTGAGGATAACGGCCCAACGCCATGTAGGCCAGGTTTAGCAGCCAGCGCGACTGAAAATCAAACGGGCTCGCCTCTAAAAGGCGTGTAAGCAGGGTTATTGCCCGCTGAGCGCCTTCAGGATGGTGATGCAGCGCACGCCCGCGCAAGGGCAGGATGCAGGCTTCATCGGCATGGCCTACTAGGCAATTTTGCTGTTCACCAAGCCGAAAATAGGCGGTGGCCAGCATTTCGATTAGGGCGCGCGTTTCAGGCGCCTGCCAGTAAGCCGAGTGGCGGTAGCGTGCCAGAAGCGCCTCGATTTCTCGAATCGCTTCTTCGGTTTGGCCTGCAGCTAAAAGCTCGTGGGCATACTGAATCCGCTGGCGCGGATCGGCCTTATCGCCAAGGGATACCAGTTGCTTTCGCCACCATGCTGCCCTCAACGTGTTGAGTAAATAATAATCCATGGGGTTGGCCTGGGCTCGGCGGTAGATGGCTGCCAGCGTATCCACCATACGAGAAGTGCCGTCGCGTTGAGCATCTCCTCGGCATCCCCAGAGAATTATCGCAGATAGCCCAACGATAAACCCCAGAATTTTGCCTTTGCCTAGTCTCATGGGGTTATCCCTGCTGTAAGACGAGCTAAGTAACGCCGAGGCTCTGGGTGTTCAGGTGCCAAACGGCTTGCCCGCTCCCAGGCGCTACGGGCAGCCGCAAGGTTTCCCTGTAGTGCATAGAGAATGCCCAAGTTGATCCACCCATCCACAAACATCGAATCTTGGTTGACGGCCTGTTCTAGCCAAGCAAGCGCTTGGTCTGCTTGCCCCAGAAGCAAGTATAGGATTGCAATGTTGTTTTGAAATTCTAAGTTTTGGGGATCCAGGTAGCGGGCTACCTGATAGGCATAAAGGGCTTCAGGATACTGGCCTAAGCGCCGCAGCAATGAACCCAGCGTAGCATAGGCATAAGGATCACGCGGCGTGTTGGAAATCATCAGTTCAGCTTGTTCTACTTTAGCCTGCAAGGCCCGTAGCGTTTCAGCCTTTTTAATGAGGCGTTGGGCTGCTTCCTGGGCTCCCTGTTGCTGAAGTACCAATCCTAAACTGTAGTGGGCGGCATGATGCCAGGGCGCTTCTTGCACCACCGATTCTAATAAGGCACGTGCTGCTTCGAGCTGGCCTGTTTGCCGAAGCAGGTTCCCCAACCGGTAGCGTGCGATCAGGCTTTGCGGCACCTGTTCCCAGGCGCGTCGAGCAGCTAAAAGGGCCTCTTCGAGACGTCCTTCTTTTTCGTATAGCTCTGCCAAATCTAACCACGCTTCAGCATAGGTGCTGTCCAGTCGGAGAGCCATCTCATAAGCGACGTGGGCACTGTCGGAACGTCCCAATTCTTGGTAAGCCCGTGCAAGCCCTCGCCAGGCCAGGGGGCTAGGATGTTGCTTCAGTTCTTTGCGATAATAGGCAACAGCCCGGCCAAATTGTCCTCTTCGGGCAGCATTATTAGCTAGGTTATGCCATAAGCCCGGATAGTCTGGCGCGTGCTGTGCCACGAGATGATACAGGCTATCGGCCGCATCGAGTAGCATCATGCGCGTATAGAGGCGCCCTTTAAAAAACAGCACATCGGGATGCGCCGGCGCCCGGCTTTCTGCCTGATTGGCCAGCTGCAGCGCTTCTATAAAAGCCTGCTGCTGCAACGCCGCCTCTGCTTGCACCATAAGCGCCTCGGCCTCAGGCGGCAGCGGGGCATAGCTTGGCTTATTAGAGCGACAGGCAAACAGTCCAACGCTTAGCAGCAAAACGCCCCACACACGACCCATCGTCTTATCTGAGGGCTAATGTTTCTGTAGGACGGCCAGTGCCTTCAATCAACCGAACTTCCTGATCGGCATCAAAGGGACCAAAGGTTTCCTGAAGCCCGGAAGCCCAACGGACTTCGACTGCATCAACGCGGCGGGCAGCGCCAAGTCCAAACGTAAGCGTTTTTTCAGAAACAGCTAGGTAGCTTCCTCCCGTACGCACCCGTTGCTCTAGGCGGCGCGGGCCTATGCGTACTACCACTTGGCTGCTGATACCCTGGGGATGGCTTTTGGTCCCGACCAGCTGCACGCGCAAGTAATGTCCAGCACCTTGGGTATCATTACGCCACAGGTGTGCTCGCCCGCTGTTTTCCGTTACCAGAATATCGACTAACCCATCCCGGTTAAAATCCCCATAGCAGGCACCCCGGGCTACAATAGGCTGGGCCAATACGCCTCCGACTTTAGGGGCCACGTCTTCAAAAAAACCATAGCCGTCATTCAAAAACAGGTGTGGTGGCTGGGCATAAGTGATGCCATCCTGTACGCGTTCGATCTCATCCTGCACGTGTCCGTTAGCTGCAAACAGATCCAAATCTCCATCTCGATCCACGTCAAACAAAAACAATCCGAACGTCAACGTCTGCAGGCTGGCACGACCAATTTTCGATACAGCCGCGCGGTCAATAAATAAATCGTTGCCAATATAGCGGTAAACGCCAATCATCTCTTTAGAAAAGTTCCCCACAAAGAGCGAGACCTGCCCTGTGGTATCGACCACACCGGCGTCGTTACCCATGCCTGCGCGGGCTTTGCCGTTTTCATCGTAGGCCACCCCACTGATCAGACCGATATCCGTAAACGTCCCATCACAATTGTTACGATAAAGCTGGTCCGGCTGCGTATCGTTAGCTACATAGAGATCCGGGCAGCCGTCGTGGTTATAGTCGGTTTCAGACACACCCAGTGTTTTTCCTGGAGCTGGCACAAAGCCTGCTTTTCGGCTTTCATCGGTAAACGTGCCATCCCCATTGTTGCGGAAAAAGTACGGGGGGATGCCGGTATAGGCTTCAGGTGTGCAGTAGCCTTTGGTTTTTTCGTCAAGCGAGCACCATAGGTCGGTTTCCGGGGTCCAGTAGACATAGTTTCCGACAAACAGGTCTAAATCGCCGTCTCCGTCGGCATCGAAAAAAATCGCCGAGCTGCTCCAGAGCGAGTCTCCCGCTACCCCAGCCTTTGCTGTTACATCGGTAAACGTTCCGTCGCCGTTGTTACGTAGCAGAATATTTTTCCAGAGCGTAGTTACGTAGAGGTCTTCATAGCCGTCGTTATCGTAATCGGCAGCGGTAACGCCCAGGGCGTACGCAGAAAGTTTGCCTAGGCCGGCTTCGTCGGTAACATCGGTAAAGGTGCCGTCGCCGTTGTTACGATAGAGCCACAGTGGCCGTACCCAGTCTTTATCGCTATGGCCCGGCCATACGCCGCCTCCAACCAGCACAATATCAAGCCAACCATCATTATTGTAGTCAATAAAGCCGCATCCTGAGCCCATCGACTCAGGGAACCACTTCTGTCCAAAGGCACCAGTTTCATGACGGAAGGCGCCCAAGCCAGACGCTTCGGTCACATCGGTAAAAGCGATCCGTACCGTTGTCGCAGAGGTTGGATCAAATGGCCGCTGCACCTGTTCAGCGCGTTCACATGCGCTGCTCCAAAGCAGCAGTACACCTAAAAGGAAGACGTTCCACACGCTCTGTATAGGACGCATAGGGGCTTGTGTCATTTTCATTTTGAAGCAGGGGATTGCCAGGCTATAGTTGGCTGTCGGGTCGGCCGCGTCTGCGGCACCACCGGGTGCAGCTCATGTTCATGGATAGCCTGGGCTTCGCGGTTGGCCATAGGATGGCGGTGTTTGTATGGAGTACTCCACGCTGAGGCTTCCTCATCTACTTTATGATATTCATAACGCGCCTTGGCGGCAAGGAACTCCTCGGTGCGTCCCAGGGCACCTAAAGCCAACATGCGGTTGTAGAGGCCACCCAAGTCCTCTGGATCGATGGCCAGAATGCGGTCGAACCAACGCAATGCTTCTTCATAGCGGCCCGAGAGGTAATGAATGCGGCCTATGTCTTGAAGTAGCACGCGGTCTAATGGATAGCGTTCGAGCACCTTCATCCACTCGGCCAGGGCTTGATCGTATTCCCCCTGGCGCTGGTAGATTTGGCCGCGAAAATAAGCGGTCTTGAGGTAACCGGGCCGGCGACGTTCGGCTTCGGCTAATGCTTCGGCTGCGCGCGCTAACTGCCCTTCCGCAATCAGAACACGTGCCAGGTTGATCGGTCCTTCCGGACTTTGAGGATTCAATCGACTCACCTGTTCAAAGGCATCCAAAGCACGTCGGTTATTTCCCTCTAAGAAGAGACCAATCGCGTAGTCGTTCCACCGCTCCCAGAGGGGGATGCGGCTTTCGGGAGGTTGACCGGCAATACGCCGCGCTGTAGCGAGGGTCGTAATAGGTAACGCAGGCGCTTGTTGATCTTCGGCCAGAATCCAGCGCCGATAGTCGACTTCAGGGGTAGCCAGCGAATCGGCCTCTCCCGGTGCCACCTGTCCTCGGAACGTCCAGTTGTGGAAGTACCACTTGAATTTGCGATGCTTAAAGGCAACTGCCAGCTCAGTAAGGGGTTGACCTGCCGGCACAGTAAAGCGGTAGTGGACCGTACGCGCTGTTCCCGGACCGATGACATTTACATAAACCGGTGTGCGAAAGTCATGAGGGTTGCGTTTATTGGCCTCTTGACCAGCGCGGTCGACAAAGACGGCACCAAAAAAGTGGGCAGTGGAATCAACGCGGCCTTCCCCATCAAGCAAACCCGAAGCCACAACCACCTGTCCCTGTCCATCCCGCCCTACTACTTCCAGCCAAAGCTCATTAGAATCGTTGGTCCCTCCAGGCAGGGCATGGCCAACTTTACGGTTACGTACTACGACCGTTAGCTCTACCTGATCGCCAGGCCGCAGTACGGGCATAGGCTCATCAGGGCCATAGGTACGGCCATTTACCCGTACCAGAAAAAGGTCCACCGTAGCTATAGAATCCTGCAGAAAAGCCTGAGTTGCCCGAAGCTGTTCGTCATGACCTTTAAGAAAAGGAAGGGCAGTATTGGCTGCTAAAAATCGATGGCTTCGTACAAATCCGCCGTCATTGCCTTTATCGTCAGAAGGCACCAAGGGCATGTGGCAGTCGATGCAAGTGCGCGCCTGATTAGGTAGATAAAACGAGCGTACGGTGTTCCCCGAGACGCCGCTCATTTGCCAGGCATCGTATTCGTTTTGGCCTCGTAGCCAGCGATAGTAATTTACATCAGGCGGCAGGCCCACTTTATGGCAGGTGCTGCAGAACTGCTCGGTGCGGTGTACAGGCCGCAGCATGGCCTGTCGGTGGGGTTCAGGCCGAGCGAGAATCAGCTGGCGATGTAGCCATTGGCCTAAGGGGGAAGTGCTACGTGCAAAAGGATATTCGTCTGGCTCCGCAATCACGTAGCGCCCATTGCCGCGCAGGTCGCGTAAGCCAGTGATCGCATGGCAAGAAAGACACGTAATGCCTTCATGGGCCGTCCAGTGCGTGGTATCTAAGGGCATGCGGTGGCCAAAACGACCTGAAAAAAGCATCACCGGATCGTGGCATGAAGCGCACCAGCGAGCAGCCTCTACAGGCCGTCGCTCCAGCATGTACTCGATCGAACGACGATAATAAGGGTTATTAAACGATGAAAAACGATGTACCGAAGCTTCCCATTGCGCATAAATATCAGGGTGGCAACCAGCTTGACCACACGTCTTAGAGCCTGAAAGTGCCGCTTCTTTTAAAAAGCCCTCGTGAGCCAGCACAGCTTGGGAAGACCGCAGTGGATTCTCCTCTCCCATGTCTACATAGACCGGCTGCGGGCGCTTTAGCCAAGGCACCAAGAAAAAGGCTACCGAAACGATCAAGCCAGCACCAAGCGTAAGCATCAGAGGATGTCGTACCAATTGAGTAGGTCTGGGTAGCGACAGGCCTTCAGGCAGCAAAAACCGGTAGCGCCGGCCCCGTTTTAGCGAAACGTGTACGGCAAAGCCCAGTAAGGAAGTAACGGCTGTAACCACATGCAACGTCAACACCCAACCTTGTGCCAGCGTAGACCCGCCAAAGAAGAGCACGATCCCACTGCCTAAAAGCACACTTATTGAGAGTGCCGTAAAGATCCCAGCAGCAGTAGCCCAGCGATTCCATCCAATAGGCATTGTGCGCAGATGGGCGGCCAAAAAAATCAGAAAGGGTATGCAAAGCAAAAGCCCTAATCCCACGTGCAAAAGCACATTGCTCATGTAAAGCAACGCCGACGAACGATCAAAGAGCACCAGCACCAGACTGTTGAGCAGCATCACAAGAAAGCCGCCCAACAGAATGCTCACAAGGCGCCTTTGGCCAGCAGGCAAGTGAAAGAGGCGTCTGCGTCGGGGCATTGTAGACAAAACAGGTTAGGAGTCTCCCGAAGATACACGGCGATCCAGCATACGCAGATATTGCCGTAAGGTATCATCATTGGGGCGGTAACGCAATGCCTGCAGCCAAGCCCTACGAGCTACTTTATATTGTTTTTTTTGCGCGTAAACCACCCCTAGGTTCAGCCAGACATCAGCCAGGGTTGAGTCGCGTTGTAGAATCTTTTGATAGCGTGCTAAAGCATCGAGCGTGTCGCCAAGTAATAGGGCCAGATTAGCGCGGTCGTTCTCCAGCTCCAGGTTAGTTGGCTCAAGAAACAACGCCACATCCAAAGCGCGGCGTGCTTCATCATATCTTCCGGCTTCAATAAGCAGTGCAGCCAGTTCCTTCCAGTGACGAGGCTGTCCGGTTTGGTAGGCTGCTAAGCGAGCTTGATCGATTTTACCCGTGAGCTGTTGAATGCGACGCGCACGTGTTAGATAAAAATTTCCGGCCTGCGTGTTTCCCATTAGCATTAGCGCACGGCCCAGGTTATAGTTTGCACCGCGGTGTAACGGTTCTCGCTCGAGTATCAATTGTAGAAAATGCACAGCATCTTCCACATGCCCTGTGCGCAGCAGCAAACGTGAGAAAGTATAGAGGTTTTCGAGATTACCTGGTTGCAGCGCAAGGGCTTTCTCGGCAAATGCTAGTGCCTGCTGCAAATTCCCTTCTTGTTCTTCGAGCTCAGCCATCCAGCGATAGGTTTCGCTGTCAGAGGAGTCGACAGCCACCGCTTGCTGATAGAACTGGCGGGCAGCTTGCAAGCTATCCAGCAAAAAACACGCGCGACCGGCCTGTCGATAAATGGCTACTTTGGCCAACCGATCCATTTCAGCATAATACTGCTGCACGGCAGGAGGCGATTGTTCAATTAAAGCTAGCTCTTTGCGATAATAGTCTAAGGCGCGACGGTAGAATCCCTGAAGAAAAGCGGCATGACCTAATTGGAAATCAATGCCGCGAAGGTAAGCATCCAGGCGGCGGGCTTTTTGAAAGGCGGCGATTGCCTGGTCAAATCGATTGATGTCCAGATAGATACGTCCCTTGAGCAGGTAAAGCTCAGCTACCTCTATCCCCCGCTGGAGCAGGCTATCGACGAGCTGCATTGCTTCTAAATAAGCCCCTTGGCTATAGATTTGCCAGGCCTGCTGTAGCTGCCCAACTTGCGTGGCTGTAAGCACGCGTTCCGAAGGTGGGCGATAGGCCTCAGGTGCTTGTGACCGGCAGCCCATCAAAACCAGTAAACCCATCATACCCAAACGTATACGTAACGCTACCATCCGTTCCTCTGCTGTTGATAGGAGAGCCCCGACCGGCACCTAGGCCGACCGGGGCTCTATACTTACTCCATGTCTACCTGCCTTGCTTTAGAAGGCTAGTTGCAAGCCCAATCGGTGAACGTTATCAAAAATACCAAACGAGGTGTAGGCATAGTCAACCCCAATCCGGAACGTCTCCGATCCTAAACGTAAGCCCCCGCCTACGTTGATACCCTGTTCATCGGTGGGCGTAATATAACCTGCCCGCAGAAACAGGAGGTTCATAAAGCTGTATTCGGCACCCACTTTAATCTGCTCCGGATAATCGCGCGGCCGAACAGCATCAACGCTGAGCCAGAGGGCGTGCATGCCGTTTGCGGGTGCGAGCAGATCCATCACGTTATAGGTGGCCCCGATCTGGAAGGTCAGCGGCAGCTCAAAGCTTTCTTCCACATAGGTCAGCTCACGCGAGAAGTTGCGCACGCTCATGGCAAAGGTTAAGCTTTGGAGCGCCGTCCGGTAGAGCACGCCAAAGTCTACCGCAATGGTTGACTTAGCGTAGCTTTCCATGCGACCGGCCTGAGTAACTTGGGCTTCTCCCAGGTTTTGGCGGGCAAACTTGGCATGCCCACCGACGGCAAAGCGGTCTGTAATGGCGCGCGCATAACCTAAACCGATGGCCAACGCGCTGGGGCTATAAGTCCCCTGGTCCAAATAGCCTTGCTCATTCGAGGCAAAGATAGTCCGAAGCACTTCCGGGTAGCTTACAGCCACTATGCTAAGACCGATAACGCCATACTGACCGCCCATGGGGCGATAGGCCAGACTGGCAAAGTTATAGTCTGTACTGTTGATCCAGCGCGTCTGCCCTGCCGCAAAGTGGAACGTGCGATCAAAATAGGCCATACTCGCCGGGTTATAGAAGAGCGCCAGCGATGAGGCATTGTCGCGCGCTGTGAGTGCATCCGCCATTGCGGCCGCTCGGGGGTCAACAGACACGCTGAGGAACTTAAACCCGGTCTGGGCTAGCTTTTTGGTTTCCAGCTCAGTCCCCGTTCCTGTACCCTGAGCGTGGAGTAAGGCCGGGAACATCAGCCAGCCCAGCAGCAAGAGGCTGGTCCCGATATAGCTGCGTTTCATGGTCATTTGCAACGTTTGCATGATCGTTATCCTGGGGAATCAACGGATAATGACGATGGTGCGTGTAATCTGGGCTCCGCTATCCATGTCGGTGATGACAGCGAAGTAGATCCCGCTGGCCACTACCTGCCGCGACGAGGTGGTCAGATCCCAGAACTCGTCGCCACTTCCGTCGGTGTGTTCAATCACTTTCACAAGTTCACCCAGCTCAGTATAGATCCGAATGGTTGCCCGAGCAGGTAGGCCGTAGAAGGCAATCTTGTCCTGCAGGTCGGGGAAACGAACACCCCGGTCAGCCTCCAGGTTGTAGGGGTTGGGGACAACACGCACCTCATCCAATGACCTCCCTGGCGGACGCCGCAGCACAGCCGGCTGGTAGGTTTGGGTCCAGTACCGGTTGCTCTTCAACCGCACACGGCGCCCTGACGTCGGATCGTTGACCTCGTTGCCCACAGCTTGGATGTAGTAGTAGTAGTTGACCCCACGTGTCACGTTCTCGTCAACAAAGGATCGTGCATTGCCAGGCAACGTTGCAATCTTCTGGTAGACTGTAGATTCATCTGGCATGGGTAGGCCAAAATAGAAGCCCTGGGCACGCCAGATTTCCCAGCCTCCGGGAGGATCAGGCTCACCGCTATAGGTCTCCCATTCCAACGTGATGCGATCCGTACCCGAGGTTACGACAAAGCGGCGTGGGGGTTTAGGCGGCTGCGGAATATCTAGGTTGTTTTGCCAAACGTTCAGGATGCGCTGGAAGAGCTGGAAGAGAGAATCGCGGGAGGTCATCACCCATTCGTTTTTGGTCAAGCTAACGCACCCTGGACTCCCCTCCTGGCAAGGACTATCCGTCACTGGATTCCAGCTAAAGCGTGCCGCATCAGCGGCTGTTCTTCCCACCGCCCGGACTCTGCTCTTATACCACTTACCCAACTCAATACTGAGCTTGTCACTTAGGCCCGCTATACCTTCAGCAACCACAATCCTAATGCTCTGGTTGGGCTGGAGCGTATAGGGCCCAAAGCTTTGAACATAGCCCCATCCACCAGGACGACCCTGCGAAGGATCAGCAGTCTGCAGGTGGAATTGGCCGTCAGGCTGAATGATATAAGCATGCGTAGGATTGTTTGCATTGTAGCGGGCGTTTGCTGGATCATTCGCTATCTTGTTCCCATCTTCAAGCCAGTTGCGCTCCAGCTGCATGACGCTCAGGTCGTTGTGATCGTTGCGGGCCGTCAGCTCGGCATCGTCTGAGTCCAGATAAGTCATCATGCGCGGCTGGTTCGGATCATGCGCCTTGTTGGTTGCTGATTGGTCTGCGTGGATCGTCAGCGTACCAAACATGGCGGCAGCCCCTAAACGCCCGGTAGTATCGCCTCCAATGTGGGCAATCCAGGGCTGCAGCTCAAACCACATGGGGTTGCCAATGGTGTTGAACACGGTCTGGTCCGGCACATGCCCTAACCACGAGAACTGAGCGGCATGGCGCTGGGCAAACGCCTGACCGTATTCCTGAAAGCCCGGGACCAGTGCATCGTTCATCGTGAACTGCCCCCAGGCAGCCCCACCAGCACTGTTATCCCACGCACCTGCCGGTGCATTGGCTTTGTTGCGATAGAAGAAGGTAAAGTATACATCTTGCAAGGTTTGGTTAGGTAGCTCGATGTCGTCGTCCTCATCCACATTTCCCGTATTGGTAAATACATATTCAATGATGTGATAGTCCTGATGGAGTTCGTTACTGAATTGATAGACCTTGCGCTCCATCTCGATGCCCATGGCATTTCGTGTTTGGTTATACACCATGGCATCGGCCTTGAGCGCCGGATCGATCTCATCAGGTATTGCCGGTTTATCAAAGGTTCTCAAGCCGTCCACAATGACTTCTGGAGCTTCAAATTTGTAGACCAACTTGATCACCTTCTGAAACACTTCTCCTACGCCGTTAAAGCGAGGCCCGATGTGTTCAATACGTACGGGAAACGTCTGCCCATCGGGCGAACGCCAGTTTTTGGCACTCACCCACAGGCCTCGCCAGTGGCCCCAATAGGCACCGATATGGTGACCGGGCCAAGTATACGTCCCGATACCATCGATGCCGGCCATACTTTCCGGCTCTGAGCCACCGCCCAGGTAGTGAGATTGAAGCCGGCCAATAGCAAGCCAACGGCCACTCCACTGGGCTTGCGCTACATTACTGAGGACCAGCAAAAGCAGCAGGGCGCCTATGCATTGCCCTACCTGTACGATTCTATACTTTGCCATAGAGCTCCTCATCCTTTTGCTTTGCCTTAGAAGGAGACCCGAATACCGAAGAACACGCGCCGCGGATTGAAGAAGGTGAAGAAGTCCGCATTCGGCATGTCGATGTACGCTTTATCCTTCAGCACCCGGTCAACAAACTTGCGGTCTGCAGGGACAAACTGGTTGTTTTTATACTGGAAGTACTCCCCATCCTTATAGTATAGAGGTCGTGTCGGATTGCTGGCAGTCGGGGTGCACGCCCCAGTGCAGACCACAATGGGCACGAACTCTACGCCCGGCTTCCGGTAGTCACCCGGCCGGTCGTTGCCCGGAATCAGCGGATAAGGCGGACCGCTCTCAAGCCCTTCGAAGGTCTTTTCGGGCAGATGCAGCGACTGCAGGTACTGCAGTAGGTCGGTCGAGTTGACAAAGCCGCTCCAGCGGTTTAGATGCCGGATATTGAAGACGTTGGTTACGTCCATGAAGAACTGGACTTCACCTATCCGGCTATCAATTGTCTTGCTCAGGCGCAGATCAACATTGTAGTAATCTTTCCAGCGCACGTTGTGCTCAATCCCGCGCAATGGGCTTCCTGCTTCGAGCAGGCTGTTACCCGTCCAGGTGAGCACCTGTCCCGCCCGCCATTCACCCAAGATGCTGAGCCGCCATTCAGCTAGGGGCCGGAAGCCATTGTAATTAGGGCCGAAATCTGATGGCGTCAGAAAGTCGACATTAAACCGAGCAAAAGGCTCCGGAATCGGCTTGCTCTGATAGTGGTCTGTTGTGGTAAGCAGGTATTGCTGCTGGCGAACAGGGTTTTCGAAGTTGTTTGTAAATCCAAAGTTGCCCGTTTTGCGGGCCATGTAGGTGTAGTTTACAAAGCCCTGCACCCACCGCCCCCGGTTTTTCGATAGCGAGATTTCAAAGCCACGTACATCCCCGTAATTCCACGGCCGGGCTACCCAATAGTTTACTTCGCCGTCGATGCTCTGGAAGTTGATGTTGCGCGCCTGCAGCGATACATCGCGGTAGTAGCCTGCCAGACGCAGCAAGAACATGTTGTAGAGGTTTTGCTCAAAGCCCAGCTCGTAGGCAACGGTCTTCTGCAGCGGTAGGTTGGGGTTGCCAATGCGTGAGACCGCACCGCTAGAAATCTTTTCGACCTCAAACAGCGGCACCGGGTCTGGCATCTGACGGAAGTGGCCGTAGTTGAAATACAGCTTGCTGTTTTCCGAAACAGGGAAGGAGATGCCCAGCCGTGGGCTTAGCGTAAGCTGTTTATCTACGGGCTCCTGCGACAGCACCTCAGCGATACGGTCCGCCCCAATAACCGGCGTAAAGGCGCGGTCATATAGCTCATAGACATACCACTTACCGCTTGGATTGAAGTAGTCGAGCCGCAAGCCCAAATTCGCAATCAACCCCTTGAATTCCAGCTTGCTTTGCAGAAAAGCGGCTCCTTGCTGCGGCTTCCGATGCCAGCGGTATTTCGGGTTGGGGTGGTGCACAAAGAAGGGGTCGTTTTCCCCGTAATTCATCTTGTAATCGCTCAGGTTGAACTCTAGCCCACCCTTAACCTGCAAGAAGCGGTTAACCTGGCTGGTGAGCGCCGCAGAGAACAACCAGCGCCCTACTTTCGATGTGTCATAAGGAGTGCCCCCATGGCCGCCAATACGCAATCCAGGCCCGATGCCGTCGTCCATACCCCGGTATTCGTAACCAAATGGTGCCGAGGTAAGCTTGATCGCATTTGGATTCTGGCAAGCCGCATCGTTAATAGGCCGAATCTCCGGATTGGGGCCTGGCGTCACGCAAACTACAGGATTCGGATCCCGGGGCGGAATATGGCCTGTCTGGTATTCGGTCTGCGTCCGCTGCAGCTGCACTTCATAGTAGGTCTATGGCGAAAACGCATGAGTAAACTTTAGGCCCCCTAACGTGTAGGTGATGTCCATCTCTGCAAAAACCCAGTCTCCATAGAGACCAGCCCGCGTGACGTGATCGCCTACCGAGCCAATGGCCATATTTTGCAAATCCCCTCGGCCATCCCAAGGAAATGTGGGGGTTGAGCCATCGATAATGGCTGCCGTTGGGGCATCACTCAGCACAGGCTGCAAGCCTTTGCGCTTAGAGCGCATGCCCAAGATTTCCAATCGGCCACCGGCAAAAATGTCAGAAATCAGCTTTCCTTGAGCAGTGTAGTCCTGATAAGCCTTCCGACGTTGCGGAACAACAAAAGCGCTCTGGGTCTGGCGATAAGAAGCCAGAAAGCGCAGGTTACCTAAGTATGCTCCAATAGCAGGGATTGGACCTGTAATCGTCCCATCAAGTTGATAATCCGGATCGTGAATTTTATTGTCCTTCCGCATGTACCACTCAAACGCCTTCTGCAGTTGCTGGGCAGTGACGTTGGTACCATGCGCCGTATTGTAGGCCGTTGCTGCGGCATTCCAACCTACAAACTCCGGATACTGCCGCTGCGTCCACTCATCCCAAGCTGCGCGCGTTCCCCCAAAGGCTACAGCGGGATCAAAGTAAGGCCGAACCCAATAGGATTCGGGGTCACTCGGCGTTCCACCAAAGTTTTTTGCTTGCGGCGGTGCATAGCGCATGATAAGGTCTACCGTGTAGCGATTCCGGGCCGGCTCTTTCATGACCACGTTAATAAGCCCAGAACGCACGTTTCCATACTCTGCCGTGAACCCCCCCGTTTGGGCTTGCACTTCTTCAACCGCCGTAAAGCTCACGCCTGTAAATGGCGCATTCGTGCGCGGATCAGCCAGGTTCATCCCATCCAGCAAAAAGGCAATTTGGTTACCCCCATAGCCGCGCACGACAAGTCCGGGCTCAAAACCTGGCTGCAAGCCAATCACCTGGGCCACATCGGTCGCTACTGGCAACGCCTGAATCACCGAAGCACTGATGTTGACAATGCTGGCCGAAATGTCGGGCTGCACAATGGGCCGCGTAGCCTGCACGACAACCTCTTGCAAGCCAATCGCCACCTCTTGCAGGGCAAAGTTGATCTCGGTCGTCAACCCCACGTTCACCTCAACATTCTCGACAACCTGAGGCGTATAGCCTACAAAGGAGGCGCGTAAGGTATACCTGCCCGGACGTACGTTGATGATGTTATAATACCCATCGATGTCGGTCGTGGCGCCTAACGTAGTCCCTTCAATGACAACGTTTACGCCTGGCAGCGGCTCACCACTGCCGGCATCCACAACCCGACCCGAGATTTTGCCCGTTTGGGCCCATGCTACCGCTCCCCAAAATAGGGAACTGAGCAGGATCAAACCCTGTAGTCGCAATACCCGCTTCATAAGGTCTCGCTAAAGGTTGAGGGTGATAGGTCAAATTTTTTGATTTTAGTTTTTAAATTTTGACAAACCTTCTTTATCGTAAAGTGCAAAAATTCATCTCTTTTCACTTTAGAAGCGGTCCCAAGCGATAATTCCTCGCAATCTATAGGCTTAACTCTTCCCAAGTGGGCCTTCTTTAGGAGAACGCTTCCTTACCCAGCAAACAAAAAAGCCCCCAGCTGGGGGCTAAAAACGCTGATGACTACTTTCTTTAGCGACTTGCCAAAAGGAGGCGTTTTTTAGCCAGATCTTTAGCCAGGCGCTTTGCGCCATCTCGAAGTGCCAGACGCAAGTCATGGTCGGGAGCAGTGAATACACCACTAGTCTGGATATTGGCACGCGTAAGCACGCTACCTGTCCAAAAGGTTCGCTGCCAGCTAGTTTCAATCAGGCGGGCTTCCAGTAGTGCATAGTCTTTTACAGAACCTGTCTGCTCAATAACAGTCGTAGTGCGGTTTCGCCCTTCGGTTCGGGTATCCACCCGCGTATACGTTGGCTCAAATTGTTGCCCTCGTTCACGCAGCGTAATCTGCAAGTAGGCGTCGTAGCCGTAGTCGCGCGCCCAATCTACCCAATTAGCGACTTCACGGGTAGCTGGCACCTTCTCTAGGGCCATATCGGCTGCTATGTGACGCTGGCGCAGGGCCTCTGTCAAGGATTGCTCAAGCTGGCGACGTAGCCCTAAATCTTCTGCTTGGGCGTGTACCAAAACGCGGCGCAACGGATAAGCGGCTGGATCGGTCTCTCCCGCTACCCGCACGCTGGTGCATCCAGCCAGAAGTACTAATAAACTCATCCACAAAAAAAGAAGTAGGCGCATGGCATCATAGGGAGTTGGTTTTACTCTCTGCTAGTAGCCTTAAATCAACCCTTATGCCAGGCTTATAAGATTGAACTACCAGTATTTAGGTGTATACTAATGTAGACAAAACAGGTTGACTCTATTTTACAGGAACTTGCATGTGCTAAGCCGCCTATCATGCGCATTTGTTAATCAAAGGGGTGGTTTATGGGTCGGATTTTGCTTTTTCTTTGTCTTTGGACAACGGGCTACGCTGCGGCTCAGGTTAACACCGAGCGCCTACGCCCCAACTTACCCACAGGTTTTTCAGGCATGTTGGGTGGTGAACTCGACGTGCGTTGGGGTAATGCAGCACTTTTTGAAGCTACGCTCAATGCCCGTTTCGATTATCGAAAAGGAAGCCATTTGATCTTTTGGGTGGGCACGCTGCGCTATGGTGAACGCGGAGGACAGGCCTTTCGAAATAGTGCTTTTTTACACACGCGCTATAACTACGCTTTCACGTCAAGGTGGACTATAGAAGCTTTTGGTCAAATTGAAAGAGATGGTTTTACGCTTCTTCGTCTTCGCTCATTAGTTGGGGGTGGCTTGCGAATAACCCAGGTGCACACGCCTGCCTTTCAGCTTTATCAAGGCAGTTCTTTGATGCAAGAATATGAGGTGCTCGACCTGAAACGGGTAGCCCGTCACCCGGCTAACGTGCTGAACCAGCGTTGGAGCAACTACCTGACGTTACGCCTACGTCTAAGCGAGCAGCTTGCGCTGCTTTCGGTCACCTATCTTCAGCCCCGCTTTGATGCTTTTAGGGACGTGCGCCTTTTACATGAAAGCAGCTTAGAAACACGTCTAAGCCCTCATGTAATACTTTCTACAGCCTTTACGTACCGCTACGATAGCGATCCTCCCGATGAGGTGCTTCCCTATGATGCCACATTACGTACTGGAGTACGCCTCATGTGGTAGGTTCGTGTAAGATGCGAAGAACCTCAGCGTGTAACGTGGGGGCTGCAGCTACGCAACCTGGACCTTTGATTGCATCCTCTCCATGCCAAGAGGTGATCGCCCCTCCGGCACCTGCCACCACAGGAATAAGGGGTAAGACATCCCAGGGATGCATTACGGCATCTAGCATTATGTCAGCTCGGCCGGTAGCTACCAGCAAATACCCATAGGCATCGCCCCACGTTCGAAATAACCTTACACGACGACGTAAGCGCGCAAAAGCCGCACCATCGTGGTGCTGTTCGATATGATTTTCATCGGTAGTAAGCAGTATGGCTTCTTCTAAACGATGACACGGCCGCACTCGCACCCGCTCTCCATTAAGCCAAGCGCCCTGACCATCTCCATACAAAAACTGCCCTAAAATGGGCTGAATAATAGCGCCTTGTACAGGCCGCCCTTCGTGCAGCAATCCGATTAGCGTAGTAAACAAGGGCACACCGACAATAAACGATTTGGTGCCGTCAATCGGGTCCAGCACCCACACCCACTCTGCATCTGGCCGCTCTGGGTCGTATTCTTCACCCCACAGGCCGTGGGTCGGATAGGCCTGGGTAATCTGCGCGCGCAGTGCGCGCTCCACAGCCCGATCGGCTTCGGTAACCGGCGAGGCATCTTCCTTAAGTTCTACGGCCAGTTGCCGTCCCCAATAAGGGCGCAGTGCATCTGCCACTGTATCTGCCAGACGGCGAAAAAAGGCCTGATTCATTGTTTTGATCTTTAAGGAAGTAACGCAGGAGCCTCCTTCCATACCAGCACTTGCAATGGCATGTCGTTACGTGCAGCCAGTAGTAGCTTACCCCAAGCGCGATGCGAAAGCCACTGCAGGTGCCGCACCTGCCCTTCGAGCCAAAGACCACTTTGAGAAGGCGAGAGCGGGCGCCAAGCTTTAGGTGGTCCCAAAAGCACCAATCCATAGCCGGCGCCATAGGATCCCAGATAAGGTTGAGCTTCGAAAAAATTCCCTGCCAAAATCAGGTCCACATGACCGTCCCCGTTGAGGTCGGCTTGCGTAATGGCGCGAATAGGAAAAAGCTGGGCTTCTGCAGGCAGCACGTGCACAGTAAATTGCCCGTTGCCATCATTTTCTGCCCAAACCGAAGCAAACGTCTTGACCTGGCGCATTTCGGCCTGCGAAAGCCCCCGCGAGCCAAACAGGTCCTCCAGCGTTGGCGCTCCCCAAGCACGGTAACCTGTAAAGCGCGTCCGCAGTTTGGGGAAACGTTGTAAGAGCTGGTCTGTCAGTGCAATGGGATAGGCTTTGTCCCCCCAGTAGGCCGTAATCAAAGGATCCAGCTGTCCATCTTCGTCCATATCGTGCAGATAAAGTCGAACCGGACGCTCGGGTGAAGCTTGCAAAAGCGCATTGCGCCCCAAATTGCCGACCACAAGATCCAGATCGCCATCGCCATCTAGATCTGCCACATGCAGAGCAAACCACCAGCCTTCCGTGTCTGGCAACGTGGTAGGGGCAAACGTGCCATCAGCCTGCTGAAAAAAGAGGATGATCGGCATCCATTCGCCTACCACCACCAGATCAAGCCGGCCGTCGCCATTAAGGTCTCCCCAGGCTGCATCGGTCACCATGCCCACTTGAGCTAAAGCCGGCGCGCGGATTTCGGTTACGTCGCGAAACGTACCATCGCCTTGATTTTCCAGCAGGTAGCTACGTGGCAACTGACCATAGCGGCCGGTTTCGACCCGAGCACCAAGGAACAAGTCGGGATAGCCATCTCCGTTAAAGTCGGCTGCGCGTACGCAGGCACCGTTGATAAACAAATCGGGAAGCGCCGCTTCATCCCGCTCAAACCTTCCTTGGCCATCATTGCGATAAAGTCGGCTACGCAGGGCTTCAGCACGGCCCCACCATTCATTGCCAGCACTGACAACCAGAAGGTCCAGATCCCCATCACCGTCTGCATCAAAAAATAGGGCATCGACATCTTCGTAGCGGCTTTCAGCTGCCCACAAGGCTTCATTAGAAGGCCTAAAAGCGCCATCTGGTTGTTGCACAAACAGGCGGGCCGCCTGCCACTTGGCCCCCCCCACAAACACATCTTCCAACCCATCGCCGTTGACGTCGGCTACAGCCAGCGCCGGTCCCTCTCGGGAGAGACGATGCGGTTGGAGCGGCTCGCGCGTAAAATCGACAAAAGCATTTTCTTCATGCCGATAGGGAAGCTCTAGCCTGGAAGTCACGTCTGTAAAAAACGAGGTTACCGAGGCAGCTTCTCGGCCTTGATAGCGTGCTTTAGCTTCGCTTTGGCGAAACGTCAGCGTTTGGTTAGCGGCTACTTGACGACGCACTTCGTAGCGTCCGTCGGGCCAAATAATCCTAACCGAATCCACCTGGGTGTGGGCACCAAGGCCAAAATGCAATACGGGTTCAACCGAAGACAGCCATCCCCGCACAGGTTGCTGTTCTCGAAGCCCTACCCTACCGGCGTAATGTACGGTCACGCGGGCTCCAATGCCCATGCGGTTCATCCCTTCGCCTTCCAGGACGATACGCAAAAAGTTTGAATGCTCCGGATATAGCGCTCGCACCCGATTGCGGTACACAGCTGCAGGCGCATTGAGGTTATTCACCACCAAGTCCAACGCACCGTCCCCGTCGAGGTCGACATACACAGCCCCTGTGGAAAATCCTGGGGTTGCCAATCCCCAGCTTGCTGCTTGGTTGGTAAACGTGCCGTCGCCGTTGTTGCGAAATGCAAAATTAGGTTGCGGTACGTGCGGCATGTGGCGCAGCACTTCACGCAGTAATTCGGGCGTCAGACCACGGGTCAAGGCTTCCTGGACTTCAGGCTGCTCAATATAACGGATATAATCAAGATCGTTGGGCCGGTGATAGATGCCGTTGGTTACAAACAGGTCCAGGTGTCCATCGTTATCCCAATCAGCCAGCAGCGGAGCCCAACTCCAGTCTGTAGCCGCTATGCCAGCAAAAAAAGCCATGTCGACAAAACGCATTTGGCCCTGATTGCGCAACAGCACGTTATGAGGGAACTGAGGATGGTAGCCCAGCCTTCGCTGCAGTTGATAAAGGTCAAACAGCTCGGGTCCCCCAGAGGCCTGATAAATTGCTACGTCAAAAGGCATCATGTCGAGCACGACAAGGTCCGGGAGTCCATCGCCGTCCACATCTCCGGCATCGACCCCCATTGATGCCCGTGAAGTGTAGTAGGTTGCGCTTTGAAGCACGTCGGTAAAGGTGCCGTCGCCGTTGTTGCGATACAGGCGATCTGCCTCGTGAAAGTCGTTGGCTACGTAAAGATCAGGCCAGCCATCCTGATCTAGATCACTCACCACGACCCCCAGTCCGTAGCCGATGAGCCCATCCACGATACCAGCCTCGGCTGTCACGTCTACGAAGCGGCCGTCATCGTTGCGCAACAATCGATCGCTGGCATTCGGATCGAAGCGGGCTCGCAACGCTTCGGCTGGACCATAACTTTCTGGCGTGTGCAACGCCCGGTGGAGCAGGTAGACGTCCAGGTCGCCATCACGGTCGTAGTCAAAAAACACGGCCTGTGTGCCATAAGCAGCAATGTCGAGACCAAATTCGGCAGCAGCCTCTCGGAAACGTGGAATGCCGTTTTCGTCAGGCCCTAAATTCAAAAAAAGTTGGTTGCGGCCGCTTCGGTCTAAGTAGTTGCTAAATGTAACAAGGTAGATATCAGGCCAGCCGTTGCCATCGAGATCTACGACTGTGGCGGCTGTATTCCAGTTGCCCCTTCCGGCCACGCCGGCCTTTTCGGTGACATCCTCAAAATGAAAATCCCCACGGTTCAGGTACAATCGGTTCGGCCCCAGATTGGATACGAAATACAGGTCGGGCAATCCATCACCGTTAAAGTCGGCTGCAGCCACGCCCGCCCCATCATAATAATACATGTACTCGATGATATTAAAGGCTGGGTCATCTGGCGGCACTTCATTGATAAACGTGATTCCGGTTCGCTCAGGAGGGAGCTGCTCAAACAACGTCGGCGCACCCGGTGTTGAGCAGGCTGAGCAGGCAAGCACTGCGATGATCCCTCGAAAACTGCGCATATGCATTATCGACGTAGCTGGAAAAAGCGTGGAGCTGCATCGTTAAGGGCGACGAGAATTAGGGGAGGCTGATCCGCAGGCCGCAGCAGACGCAGGTCGCGCACCTCACCACGTACAAAAAAGCCGCTATCGCGAGGCAAAACGGCCGTAAAGTTGCCCTGCCCATCTCCTTTTAGCCATAGTCCGTAGGTGGCTTCCATTAAGCCAATACCCGTCTGTGCCCAGCGGAAGTTGCCGCCGGCAAGCAGATCGAGATGTCCATCGCCGTCCACATCGATAGGCAGCAGCCCATAGAGTGGGGCCCATTGGGCTTCGAAGGGCAAGGGGCGTGGCCGAAACTGCCAATCTCCCAGGTTTTCGATGTACATGCTTTGCAGCTCCGTCACCTCGAGCACCAAGGCGCCTTCAAGCTCTTGAGGCCGGAAGATATCCTCGAGCATCATCTGGGCATAGGCCGCATGGGAAGGAATGCGCTGGGCAAAGTAAGGCAGCTGACTCCGTAGCTCGCTAAGCAACGTAAACGGCCGGTGACGCACTCCCTCACGACGAGTTAGGATATGGTCAAAAAAGCCGTTTTGGTCAAAGTCTTTCGCCCAGAGTACCAAGGGAGCTTCTGGGGAAGCTTTGAGCGGCGTATTGAGGCCCAGATTGGTCACGACCAGGTCGGGGGAGCCATTTCCGTTAAAATCGGCAACGACCAGTCGGTGCCAAAGGCCTTTGAGGGAATCCAATGGCGGTATCGAAAGGCGTTCGAGCCGCCCCTGCCCCATGTTGCGAAAAATCGTAATGGGCATCCATTCGCCTACCACGATCAGGTCAAGCCGACCGTCGCCATCCAGATCGGCCCAGGCCGCATCGGTCACCATACCGACTTGCCGTAGGTCAGGCGCCCGCCAGACCGTCTGATCGGTAAAGTATCCCCGACCGTCATTGATCAACAGCACGCTCTGGGGGGTTTCACCATAGCGCCAGGGAACCAGGCGACCGCCTACAAAAAGATCCACATCGCCATCCCCATCGTAGTCGGCTGCTGCAACGGCTTGCGTGCTGATGCGATATTCCGGTAAGCGACCGAGGGCTTTGACCAAGCGTCCACGGCCATCGTTTAAGTACAAGCGATCCTGCAAGGCCGGCGCTTGGGGCGCATAGGCTGTACCCCCACTGGCGATATAGAGATCGAGATGGCCGTCGCCATCAGCATCCAAAAACACTGCGCCGACGTCTTCAGAGAGGGCATCAACCGCAAAAAGGGCTTCATGCGTGGGTGCAAAGCGTCCGTCGGGCTGCGCGATAAAAAGCACACCGGGGAAACCTTTAGCTCCACCTAAATAGAAGTCTTCGCGGCCATCTCCGTTCACGTCGCCCACTGCCACCCGGGGTCCCTCACGCGAGCGCATCCAGGGCAGTAACCCTTCCCGCTGAAAATCCACAAATGCATCCTCTTGGTGACGATGGACAAGCCCAAGGCGTGCACTGACGTCCACCAGGCGTGGCGCCTGAGGCGGAGGCAATAAAGGTAGCTCAAGGGGTCCTGTTTGGGCTTCGCGCTGTTGAAAGCGCAGCCGTTGGTTGGTTGCCACCTGCCGGCGCACCTCATGCCGGCCATCAGGCCAGACGACCACCACAGCCTCTACCGTATCTAGCCGGCCCAACCCAAAAGTTAGTACGGGATCGACCGACGACTGAAAGCCGCGATTGGGCATCTGCTCCTGGTAAAAGCGCTGATTAGCAGCAATAATCGTTACCTGAGCTCCGAGGCCTTGCGTGTTTGGCGCTTCGCCGTCAAGCTGAATCTGCAAAAAGCGGTTGCCCGTTAGCTCTCGGGCTCGATTTCGGTAGAGGCGAACCGGACCATTCACCTCGTTAACCACAAGATCCAGATCGCCATCGCCGTCTAAATCGCCATAGGCAGCCCCACTGGAAAAGCCTGGGCGTCCCAGTCCCCATTCTTGGGCTCGGTTTGTGAACGTGAGATCACCGTGGTTGTGAAACAGGTAGTTTGGAAGCGGATGCGAGGGCATGCGGCGGATGAGCCCCAGGTAATCGACGCGTTCACGCTGGAGCATGGCCCGCATGGTTTCTTCACTGGCCAGATAATCCAGGTAGTCCTGGTCGATTACATCCCAGTAGATGCCGTTAGCTACGAAGATGTCTTTGTAGCCATCCAGATCGGCATCAAACAGGAGTGCGGCCCAGCTCCAGTCGGTGGCGGCTACACCGGCAATCATGCCGATTTCGCTGAAGGTACCGTCGCCATTGTTGTACTGAAGCGTATTGCGCGTAAACTGATGGTAAAAGCCTTGCCGGAGTTTAGTCTGGTAGAGCTGCCAGCCTTCATAGGTTGTGGTGGTTTTCAGGCGTGCATCGTCTTCGGGGAGCATATCGGTAACGAAAACCTCGGGAAAACCGTCATTGTTTAGATCGGCTGCATCGGCACCCATCGAAGAAAGGCTGATCGAGGCCATAGCCTCTTCAAGCACCTCTCGGAAGGTACCGTCGCCCTGATTGAGGTAGAGATAATCGCGCTCAAAAAAATCATTAGAAATGTATAGATCAGGCCAGCCATCCCGGTTTAGGTCGGTTACCGTTACGCCCAATCCAAAAGCGATTTCCGGACTGTAGATGCCCGCCTCAGCGCTGACGTCTACAAAGCGGCCATTATCGTTGCGATAGAGGCGATCCCCTCCTTCCCAGTTGCGCTCGTGGCGTGTATTGCGCAAGTCCAAGCTGATAATCGGCCGCATGGAATTGTTAAGGACGTAGAGGTCCAGGTCGCCATCGCGGTCGTAGTCAAAAAAAGCGGCATGAATCGAAAAGCCTGTGTCCGCCAATCCCAGTTCTGCGGCGGCCTCTCGGAAGCGCGGGATGCCGTTTTCATCGGGACCCAGGTTTAAAAAAAGCTCATTAGCCCGCAGGCTATCGGCAAAGGGGCCACTGTTGCACACGTAGATATCTGGCCAGCCGTCCCCGTTCACGTCGGCGATAGCCACTCCCGTACTCCAGGGTTTGCTGCCAGCTACACCGGCCTTTTCGGTAACGTCCTCAAAGCGCCAGTTGCCACGGTTTAGATAAAGGCGGTTGGGGCCCTGGTTGGCCGTCAGGTAAATGTCCAGTAAGCCGTCCCCATTAAAGTCGGCCAGCCCAACGCCACCGCCGTTGTAAAAGTTACGATAGATAAACACGTTAAATTCCTGCGTTTCGCGCAGGCGATTTTCGAAGCGGACGCCGGTTTGACGTCCAGAAAGTGCCTCGAAAAGCATATTTTCAGGCGGAGTCGATCGGCACCCCAGTCCGATGAGTATTAGCCCAAGCCACCATCCTTGCCGGCACATACCGTACATCATAGCCTGGTTTGATGGGCAGAAAGAAAACATCGCCGGGGCACTGCGACAAGCGCATACCCCGGCGATGGGTCATCGCGCAACCTAACGGACCATTAGTAGCCCGGGTTCTGCCGCAAGTTCGGGTTGGCGTCGAGCTGCGCCTGCGGAATCGGGAGCAGCAACACACGCTGCGGGCTTTGCGGCTTAAACTGGTAGGCCCGCGTGTACTTGCCGTGCCGGATGAGATCTTGCCGCCGCTTGGCTTCCCAAGTGAACTCAAAGAGCCGCTCGTTTAGGATGGCCTCCCGCAGTGCCTCTTTGGTGGGATAGTCGGCCAGATTCAAGGGTTTGGGCGGATCAAATACGCGCGCACGCACCTGATTAATCAGGTTAATCGATTCGGCATTCGGCCCATTCATTTCATTAAGGGCTTCAGCCTTGATCAAGTACATTTCGGCCAGCCGAAACCAAGCAAAGTCATTTCCGTGGTCTCCGCCAACATGCGCAGGGTCTGGGCCGTACTTGAGCACCCGCACACCTTCATACTCTGTAGCCGCAAATACGTTATCAATTGTTGGGGTATAAGCCAACGGATTGCCTGCACGATCCCGTAAGGAGTCTCCTTGCGAGTAGCATTGCCGGCCGATGCAGTTACCCCGCGGCTTAGCATACTGCTGGCCTACAAGGAAGATTGTCTTGCGCAGGTCAGCATCGTCGAACAGGTTATAGGTTTCAGCCAAGATAGAATGTCCGTTCCATGGCGACGTTTTCAGCTGGCTATAATGGAGCGTGCGCATGACAAAGTTCATCCCCAAGCCAGGCTCGGGCAGGTGCTGGGTAGCAAAAATGATCTCAGGCGAGTTGTGGTTATCAGGCAAGAAGTTCTGGAACCAGTTGGCGGCCAACTGGAAATAGCCCGAGTTAATCACATTATCGGCATGCTGCACGGCCTTCTGGCAAGCATCAGGAACGTCCATGCACGAGTTGTACCCATTTGGGTTAATTTCGTTACTGTTTTTTGTAAACACTCCAGCGTTTAGGTACAGGCTTGCCAGAAGGGCATCTGCCACCCATTTGGTGACGCGACCTGGCAGCAGGGGCGTTTCTGGAAGATTTTGGCGTGCAGCCTGCAGTTCGCTTTCAACAAACTGGTAGACACGGCTGCGGGGTTCGGTCGGTGGCGGGTTATTGGGATCCACCACAAACTCATCGTCCCCCACAATGGGAACATTACCAAATAGATCCAGGAGACAATAGTAGTAGAATGCCCGCAGCAGCCGTACTTCGGCTTCAATTTGCTCCTTATTGGCCACTTCAATTTCCGCCAGCGTTTGGAGCAAGCCGTTAGCCCGGGCAATACCTGTGTAGAGATCCACCCAGGCGTCGTTAAAATCTACCTGAGTAGGCGAAAAGTTATGCTCATGGAGATTAAGCCAGCGACGGTTATCGAACCAGTCCGAGCCACGGGTGGGTACGACCGTCTCGTCAGTGGTCACCTGGCTCATGTTCCAGTAGCTCCATTCTAGCGCACGTAGTTGCGCGTAGATAGGAGCCAGCGCAGCTGTAATTTCTCGGTCAGTGCGATAAAACTTGTCGCGCGTCACCACCGAGAAGGTTTCCTCCTCTAGGTTTGTACAACTTCCCAGAAGGATAGCCAGCGCCCAAAGCGGCCATCCCCGGAGAAGGGCTCGATACATGCAACGGCGATTCATAGTCGATTTATGCTGTTTGGTCTGCATCATGATTCATATTTTTAGAATCCAAGACTTACGCCAAGCGTAAAGCTTCTCGGCCGTGGATACTGGGCATAGTCAATACCCAGTGAGGCCAGTCCGGCGTTGATATTTACTTCAGGGTCATAGCCAGAGTATGGCGTAAGGAGCAGCAGATTCTGGCCGGTGACGTAGATGCGGGCACGCCGCACATGCTGTCCTAACGCGCCCCCCAGATTCCTGAACGTGTACCCAATCGTCACGTTATCCACGCGCAGGAACGAGCCGTCTTCAATCCAGCGTGAAGAGAAGATAGCCGGCTCATCCAACCGGTCCGGATCATCCAGGGCTGCCTTGAGGAAGTTCTGATTCTGCAATACCGCGCTCTTGGTCTGGTAGACCAGTGCGGTGTTGTTGAACACATCTCGGCCCTGCTCGCCCCGAATGAAGAGGCTAAAGTCAAAGTTGCCCCAGTAAATGTTTGTCCGGAATCCATAGGTGAAGTCGGGCTGTGCTTTGCCGATGATTGTACGGTCGGCGTCATCGATACGGCCGTCTTCATTGAGGTCCCGGAACTTTTGGCGTCCGTTTTCTACCCCTTCAAAGATCCAGCCATAAAATGTACCTACCGGCTCTCCGGGGATCAGACGCTGGGCAAAGTTGCCCGACTGACCACGACCGCTAACCACTCCCGTCACGATAAACTCCCGCGCTCCAAGGCTGACCACTTCATTACGGTTAGCGCTGAAGACCAATCCAAAGAGCACGTTGAAGTTAGGCCGATCAACTGCCAGGGCATCCAGTGAGAGCTCAACACCCCGATTACGCGTCTTACCAATGTTTTCAATACGCGTAGGTACTGGAGCTGGCTGGGGAACCGGAATTTCCAGCAGCAGCTTGTCGGTTTCTTTGATGTAGTATTCCAGCGTACCCGACAGCTTGCCGTTCCAGAAGTTATAGTCTAAGCCCACATTGAAACTTGACGTCTCCTCCCACTGCAGATTGGGGTTAGCATAGTTGATCGGCGCAAAACCTGTGAAGGCTTCTTGATTGAAGACCGCTTGCAGGTTCTGACTCGTCCCAAGTTGCGCCAGCGACAGGTAGTTACCGATCTCTTGGCTACCCGTAACACCATAGCCTACCTTGAGACGCAAGTCGCTGATCCAGTCAACCCCACGCAAGAACGGTTCTGCACTTAAGCGCCAGGCGCCCGATATGGCTGGGAAAAGCGCCCATTTATTGCCTTCACCGAATCGTGACGAGCCATCGTAGCGAAGTACACCGGTTAGGTAGTACTTGCTGGCAAAATTGTAGTTTAGGCGCGTAAAGAACGAGACCAGGCGGCTTTTGTCTTTGTAGGAGAACGTTCCCTCTTTAACCAACAGGGCGCCTGATTGCACTGCGTTATACGAGGTGAGGTCAGTGACAAAGTCACGCCCTTCTACGCCGAATTCTTCGGTCATGTATTCGTTGAACTCATAGCCGCCCAGGAGCTCCACGTTATGCTGGCGCGCAAACGTGCCGCGATAGGTTAGATAGCTCTGGAAAGTCATCGAGGAGTGCTCCCGGTTGCGCAGCAAAGCGCGACCGCCAAATTCACTGCCCACCGGGCTTTCTAGTGGGAAATACTGCCGGCGGCTGGCCTGAGCCCGGTCGGCACCAAAGTTGATGCGCGCAGTCAGACCACGCAGCACGTCCAACTCGACAGCCAGGTTACCCAAGCTACGCGTCGTTTTAGCAAAATCTTGCACTTGTTCGGCCATAGCTACAGGGTTACGCACTGAGGTGCGGCCGTCCGAAATCTCAAAATATCCATCACGCGCTGGCGTCCCATCCAGGTTGGTTTGTGAACGGATGGGATAGGTCGGATTCATTTGGAAGACGTTCGAGAGCACGCCCCCTTCAAAGCCAGCGGTCTGGTTATAGGGCAGCAGGTTATCGTGCGTAAACGAAGAGGTCAGGTTCAGCTGGAGTCGCAAGCGACCGTCGAAAGCCTGATGATCTGCATTCAAACGGCCTGTTAAGCGCTCTAAGCCCGAGTTGATCACCAGGCCTTCTTCATTTAGGTAATTAACCGAAGCGCGATAGCGTGTCTGGCTGGTTCCGCCGGAAAAGGCCAAGTTGTGGGCATGCGTGAGGGCCGTACGCATGACGGCTTCTTCCCAGTCGGTATTCGCATTCCCCAGGCCCTGACGTGCCGCAGCGGGAAGATTGCCGGCCTGGATTTGCTGCTCCACGAAGCGGCGATACTCGTCGCCATTCAGCACATCCATCTTCCGATAGGGAGTCGAAGCCGTTACATAGCCGTCATAATCTACTTGCAGCTGTCCCTGGCGCCCTTTTTTCGTCTCGATCAAGATGACACCGTTGGCACCCCGCGATCCGTAGATGGCCGTGGCTGCCGCATCTTTTAGGACCGTGATCGACTCAATGTCGTTGGGGTTAATGAGGCTTAGCGGGTTACGGGGTGGCGGGGGAGCCCCATTGACCCCAGCACCGCCCGGCGTTAGCGGCACATTATCGATGGGCACGCCGTCGATAACGATTAGCGGCTCGTTACTGGCGCTGATGGAGGTCCCTCCACGCAGCCGAATGTTCAAGCCAGCTCCAGGCTCGCCGTTGTTGGCCACGATCGTCAACCCGGCTACCCGACCCTGCAGCAGCTGGTCGGGCGACGTATAACGCCCCTGATTGATTTCATCCACACTGATGGAGGCTACCGAGCCCGTTACATCTTCTCGCCGCTGCACACCATAACCCACGACCACAATTTCTCCCAGCACTTCTACAGTAGGCTGCAGGCGCACGTTGATTACCGTGCGCGTGCCCACGACCTCCTGCACTTGCTCATAGCCCACAAAGGAGAACACCAAAATGGCTTCAGGCCCCGGGACTTCAAGCTGATACCGACCCGCCACGTCGGTAGTCGTCCCCGTCGTGGTACCCAGCACTACAATGTTGACGCCTGGAAGTGGATCGCCCGTAGAAGCATCCAAAACCGTTCCTGTGATGGTACGAGGCTGGGCCATGACAACGCTTACACTGCAGAGCCATACTCCCACGCCCCAAACCCATCCTTTCCAGCGGATCATGCGGTTCATAATCCTTTTTATCTAGTTGTTTGATAAAATAGGAGCGTTTCCATTGCGAATGATAACGCTTTCAATCTGCAAGTCTGGGCACAGAAAAGCAATCCCTTTTTTAAGGGACAACCCCGCTTCTTAAGCGATTAAGTTGTAACGAAGTGTTTACGATTCACCAAATATTCACGATATTCCCCAAGGCAAACCACACCTTCCCCGTCAAAGTGCAGGGACGCCCTAAGCTTTTGCTCAGAAAGGCACAGGACTTACTGCCGGGCACGCTTGGTGGTAATCACGATAACCCCATTGGCCCCCCGCGAGCCGTAGATGGCCGTTGCGGCCGCATCTTTCAGCACCGTGATGGACTCAATATCGTACGGGTTTAAGAAGGCGATTGTCCCCCCTGGCATGGGGGTAATCGGCATCCCGTCAACGACGTACAGCGGCTCGGCATTGCCCAGCAACGTGTTTTGACCACGGATACGAATCGTCAGGCCACCTCCAGGCGCTTCGGTTACATACACCCCCGCCACACGTCCCCGCAAGAGTTCTTCCACACGCGTTACAGGCCGCTCTTTGACTTCATCGGGATCCAGTTCGCTCACCGAAGCGGTAAGGTGGTCTCGGGGCACCGTGCCATAGCCCACCTCAACGGGCGCTTTAGGCTTTGTTGGTGGAGTATTGGTTGTAGTAGATCGGCTGCCTGCACAACCTATGAGTATACTCCCTCCAAGGAGCAGCAACATCCACCTTAAGGTATCATAGGGTTTCATATGGCCCTCCCTGGTTAGATGCCATGATGCCTATCTGGAGGCGATACTTTGATAAAATAAAAACGTTTCGCCCCTATACCCCTGTTAATTCAAGGGTAAACGCAGCACGCGGCGTTGATAGCCAGTTTTATCCCCTGGAAACCCTACTTGAAGGCGATATCCATGATCGGTCTTTTCAAGCTGCACCCCGTCTATGGGCTGTAGTTGTCGTGGCGTGCGCACCAGAATTGTATAGGTACGCCCAGCACGTCCTTCCACGATAAGCTCCAACGCCGCTACCCCTGCCCGTACCCGAAGCACGCGCAATCCCTGGTTTTCCATACCTGGTATCAGCGCCACGGGCGTTACATAGACGTCGGTACCTGGCGTTAGGGTATAGGTGACTTCTACCGGACCCCCAACTACGGTGCGGATGGCGACCCGCATCACGTCCCCTTCTTCACGTACAGCAAATACGGCAGCTTCACCATTAACCGTCACGGCCTGCACGCGGGCATCCAGCGGAAAAACTGGTGCCAGTTCCACGGCCACAGGGTCTGCCTCGCCTTCTGGTAGGATGCGAACGTGAAACGTTTCCTGTTGACGCCCGATTGCTATGGCATACCGATCCCGTCCTACAGGGACATGCCGCAGCATAAGTGTGTCCCACACTGCTGGAAGCTGTGGAGCCAAACGCAATAGGCGCCCCCCTTCATGCACTTCCAATCCTAACAATCCACGCACCAGCGGCGTAATGACCATAGCTTCGGACCAGATCTGGTGGTGCGACGAGCGCCCAAAGTCCCGATTAAAATCGCCCGAGAGTAATTCGGTCACGTACCCTAAAGCACCCTGGAACGTAAGCAAGGCATTAGCCATCAGGGCCTGGTAGCCTATATGCGGCTTTTCGTAGCGATAAGCAGCCATTGCGGCCCATCCCGTAAACAAAGGCCAGACTGACCCGTGATGGTAAGAAAGCGGATCGTAGCGCTTGCTTCGATCCCAGAGGATCCGTACGCCCCAGTCAGTGGCCATCGAAGCACTGCCCACATGCTCCAGGGCCCGGCGCGCACGCTCCGGGCTAAGCAATCGCCACCAAAGCGGCACAGCCTGCAGCACGGTGTTTTCCTTGAGCAGTTCAGGCGCTGTAGCTCCCTCAGGCTGCCAAGTAGCAAATGCATAAAAACCCTCTTCTTCTAGCCAATATGTGCGTTCGATTGCAGCCTGTACCTTTTGGGCCTGCTGCCGTGCTTCTGTGGCCAGTTCGGTTTCGCCCAACGCTGTGGCCATCGCAGCCATAGCTTCGAGCGCTGCCAGCCACACGCCTTGTTGGTACAGCTCTTCGTGGGGGGGATACAGCAGGCCGCCTTCTACCCAGCCGTGCCCCACGCCAGTGTTTTCCACCAGGTCGTTCCCATCGGTATCGGTCGCAGCTGTAAATCGGTACGCCCTAACTAGCGATTCCCAGTGTTGCCGGATGTAGTCCAGATCGCCGCTCGCCTGCCAGTAGTCGGCATGGGCAATGATGAACAAGGGCGTGGCGTCGGCCGACGCCCAGGGATACGGATAACCGTTGAACCAGTCGATCAGCGCAGCGCTCTGGGAAATCTCGTGGGGAATCTTGCCGTCTTCCCGCTGAAATTTGCGCAGAAAGTCCAGTGCCGTGCGCGTTGTCTCAAAATGCCCCACAGCCGTTGTGGCCAGTACGGTCCAGAGCGCATCGCGCCCGAAAAACCAGGCAAAGCCGGGTCTTTCGCTGTTGCCCGCCGTGCGAAAACCGGCCACCAGCCCGGTGCCCAGCTGCGGATTGGTGGCTAGCCCTTTGTCGATACCTACCAGTGCCCAGGCGTAGGCCGTGTTCAGCGCCGAATCGGGCGTTTCGATCTGCAGCGCTTCGTCCAGCAGCCGCTCGTAGTGCGCCACGTTCTGGCGGTAGGAGCTTTCCGCCTGCGCAAGCAGACGTCGGTAGGCTGCGATAGCACTGTCGAGACCTTCAACACTGCCCGTGATCACTACCGGGATATAGTAGCGGGCGGCCAGGGCAGGCGTCACCTCCAGCTCAAACCGATTGGGGAGGTCTTTCGGCTCCTCCTGGTAGGGTTGTATCGAAACGTCCCGGGCCAGCGGCGAGCCGATCACGCCCGCAAAGCGACGGGTCTCCTCTGTGAGGGTATAGAACCGCCCTTCTTCGTTCCAGCCAAGGTAGCCCGTCATTAGACCGGCCGGCCACATAAGCCGCAGGTCGGGACGAAAAGCCACGCGGATCGTAAGCGGTCGCACGGCCTGCACGTCCAGCAGCATCACGATACCCGGCTCGTGCATCGGCGCATACAGAATCTGTCGCACGGTGAAGGCAGCATGGCTATAGGTCAGCACCGTCGCTTCAGGCCGGGCTTCAATATAGACCAGCGTTTCCTCACCGCTCAGGGGTACCGGATAATCGGCAATTTCAAATTCCAGCTGCAGATCGCGCAGGATTTTAAGGGGATAGACCCAGACTTCAAACGAACGGTGTTCGTAGCCAAGAAGCGCAGCGCGCCGTCCCACCACGTCTAGAAATGCCCCGGCCTGCGTAGGCCGCGCCAGCACCAGACGACTGGCCGGGCGCTCAAAACGCGGCACCAGCCCTTCGACTTCCTGCGCCTGCACGGTCATTATGCCCAGCATCCAGTAGCCCAGTAGCCCGTAGATCCACAGTTTCAGCCGCATGACGGTTTCTCCTGACTCGCCCAAAAACAAAAAGCCTATCTGGCAAAAAAGCACCGGACGGGCCTTGCTGTCAAGGCCTGTGCTTCAGCGCGCGTTTTTTGCTCGGAGCGTGGTGACTTCGGGCAATAGCTGGTTGCGCCGGTACGCGTAGAGGCGGAAGACCGTCTCGTCGTCGCCGCGCACCAGCGCCCATCCACCATTGCGCTCGTCGAAATAAAGCACCTGCTGGACTTCGCCAGGCAGCCGGAGCGTCAGCACATAGTCAGGCGCCATGCGGACCGAGTCGGCCAACGATTCATCGAAGAAACCATCGGCCCGGAACGGATTGAACTGTCCCGCCCAGCGAGAAGCCGCGGCCGAATCGGCTGGCACAGCCCGACCATTTTCTACCAGCTCCCAGCCGCCTTCGCCCCGGCGCACGCCATAGGTCTGGCCTTCATGCGTCACCTCCAAGGCCTGGATCTGCGTAGCCGGCACGTTCAGGACGGTCTTATCCCGCCACCGGTCGAGCTCTTCAGGAAAGCTCAGGTTGGTACGTGCCAAGAAGATGCGCTCATCGGTGGCTAAGCGCACGTAGCGGCTATCGAAATCCGGGCCTGTATTACCCCAGAAAAAACGTAGCGAATCACCTTGTTGTCGGTAAACAATAAGCCGAATGGCAGTGGTGTCGGCCACGCCGTAATTAGCGTAGCGTGCTGGGTTGGTCGATACCACACTCTCCAGCGTGGTCTTGGCAAGATCTTCGACAAAACGTGCAGCAATAGAAGAATCGGCCGGATAGCGCATAGGAGCCGCCAGTTGCCACCCCGCTCCATTGCGTTCGAGCGCCACCGGATCCCGGTCCGGACGCTCAATCCGAAAACGCACCACCTCTTCGGCCTTTACGGCTAAGCTTGGCAGCTGCAGCGTTGAAGGATTCCGCCTAAAGGCTCCTGTAACCCAAGCCAGCACCAGCAACACCACCAATATCGCTGCAAGCGGAAAAATCGGATTTTTCTTAAGCATGGCATTCAGGCAATCAGGTTATGCGGTAAGCACAATCTGGCGCTGACGCCGCACGCGCCAACGGATTAAGCCCCAAAATACCACCAGCATGACGGGGCCCAGGATGTTGGCATACTTAATAAAAGGCTTCAAGCTGTCGCTAACCGGCTCAAGTGTCCGTGGCGTTATTGACTTTGTGCGGATAGCCAACAACGCTTCGTCTTGGCCCAGCCAGTCGGTAAGATTTAGTACAAAGGCCAGGTTACCTGGCGGAAGTTGGCCCGCGTAAAGCTGTTCATTGACGAGGTCGCCATCCCCCACCACAACCAGCCGCGCCGGTTGGCTTATGCGCGTGCTGTCGTAAGCGCTGGGAAGCGTGCCATGCAACGCCACCGCCAGCACATACGGCCCATCTTCAAAATTAGGCTCCGGTAGCATCATAGGTTGAATCATGAAAAAGCCTTGCTGCGTGCTGCTCTGGCGTGAAGAATACACCAGCGGCACCCGTTCTACCCCATCGGGGACTTTCGCACTGGTGTCGATCGAGCTCACAAAATAGAAATACACCTCGCGCAGGCGATTCACAATGGGATGCTCTGGGTCAAATTGGGTAGCGATCGGAAAGAATGGATACGCTATAGCTTGGGTTACCCGGAAAATCCCAACCGTACGCTGCACAGTAACAATCGAACTCTGTCGGTCCATAACCAGATCAGGCCGGACGACAACGCCATAACGAGCCAGCAAACCTTCTAGCCCGGTCTGAAGCTCATTGGCGAAACCAAACTGCAGGTTGGCACTGACCCGGTTGAGTAAAACTCCCACACGCCCACCCTCCATCAGATAACGATCAAGGGCCTTGAGGTGCGAAGACGGAAAAGAATCCGTAGGTGCAATAATCAGCAGCACATCAGGCCGCGGGTCAAGTACGCTATCCTGCACGGTCACAAGCCTCACCTCATAGTTGCGCTCCAGCGCCCGCCAGAATGTCTCCATGGCGGCGCGGCCCGTTTCGCCGTGGCCGGTCAGGATGCCCGCCACCGGTAGCCGCTCGCGCGTGAGCTTCCGAATTGCACTGGTTAGATCGTACTCCAGCGTGGCCAAATCTGCAATTACGGGAATCGTCTCGCGCTTGCCCCCGTATTCGACCACCAGGCCCATGTAGGCATTTTTGATCTGAAGGTTGTCGTTTTCGATTACCTGCACCTGAACAGGAGGGATGCCGTAGCGAGCTGCTTCTTGTTGCAATGATGCATCAGAGCCCGGATCGATAAATCGATATTGAAACATATTGCCGCCATAAGCCCGGTATTCATCTAGCTTATCGCGCAAAAAGCGCCGATTGCTGCTGTAGGGGGCGGGTAGATCAGCAGTAAAGTAAACCCGCACCGTTACCGGGTCGTCGAGAGCCCGTACCGTTTCAATAGAAGCTTTAGCGAGCGAGTAGACCTTTTCGTCGGTCAGGTCCAACCGAAAAAACACATTTAGGCCGATCAAATTCAGCGCTATCAGAATCAATCCGGCCAAAAGCAGCGCACTACGCGTAGTCCAGTTCCGTTGCATGGCTTACTCCGGACGTCGTGCTAAATGGTAGGCCGTCAGCAAAGCGGCAAATGCCGTGAGCGACAGGTAATACAGGACGTCGCGCGAATCGATCACACCGCGCATTAGGTTGCGGTAGTGGAAATCGATACTTAGGTATTCGAGTATCGGCGCCAGCCAACCTGGAACGAAAAGCGTAACTTTGTCGAGCAAATAGAGCCCAAAGATCATTGCAAAGCCCAAAATAAAGGCCACGATCTGGTTGCGGGTTAAGCTTGAAGCCAGTAGCCCCAAAGCACTACACGCCAAGCCCAGTAGTACAAGCCCAATGTAGCCGCCTAAGGTGGCACCGTTGTCGGGATCTCCCAGCAGCGCAAGCGTTAGGCCGTAAAGACCGGTCAAACCCAGCGCCACCAGCAGCATAAGCAATACCGCAAGTAGCTTGGCCGCAATGACCTGGCTATCGCGAATGGGGAGCGTCAACAGCAACTCGATCGTACCTGCCCGGCGCTCTTCGGCAAACGTGCCCATCGTCAGGGCAGGGACAAAAAACATAAAAAGAATCGGAGCCAGGTCAAAGACCGACTGCAGCGAAGCCACGTTCTCTACAAACAGGCTACTGCCAAAGAACCAGCCGGTAATGAGCAAAAACACGCTGAGTACGATATAGGCCGAAGGACTATCAAAGAAGGCACGTAATTCCCGTTGGGTAAGAATCCAGACTTCCCGCATGGCCTTGCGTGCAGCTTAGTTCATGGTAAGCTGGCGAAAGACTTCTTCCAGATCGACGCGTTCGCGGTGCAGTTCGGTGAGCGTCCAGCCACGATCGACAGCCAGCCGAAACAGCTCGGGCCGCAGGTCCCGTCGGCCGTCGGCACTAAGACGGAGCAGCAGTGATCCATCGCTTTCGGAGCGCAGTTCTTCTATCTGGACCGCATCGATCTGAGCCAGCGCAGCCCGTACTTCCGCCTCAGACGCCTGCACCCCAAACCAAATGCGCTGGCCGCCATGGGCCGATTGCAACGCATCGGGCGTACCATCGGCCACAATACGACCGCGATGGATAATCAGCACCCGATCGCAGGAAGCCTGCACCTCGGGCAGGATGTGCGTTGAAAGGATAACCGTCTTTTGACGCCCCAGCGTCTTGATCAGGGTCCGGATCTCCACAATCTGATTGGGATCCAGTCCCGAGGTCGGCTCATCCAAAATCAAAATAGGCGGATCATGCACCATCGCCTGAGCCAACCCCACGCGCTGTCGATAACCTTTAGATAGCGTTTCAATGCGTTTATTAAGCACCTCACCCAGACCGCAAACTTCAACGACCTCAGCCAGACGCCGACGCCGCGCCGCACCTTCTACCCCCCGCATCGCTGCTACAAATTCCAAGTAGTCATAGGTGATCATGTCCGCATAAAGCGGCGTATTTTCAGGCAGATAGCCGATCTTCCGACGAATAGCTAAGCTCTCCTGGCGCACGTCCAACCCATCAACCAGGACGGTACCTTCGGTCGGAGGAAGGTAACCGGTAATAACCTTCATGGTGGTCGTCTTCCCTGCCCCATTAGGCCCTAAAAAGCCCACTACCTCTCCTGCACGTACCGAAAACGAAATCCGATCCACCGCAACCTCCGAACCGTAGCGCTTTGTCAGTTCACGGACCTCGATCATAGATGTCTGCTTGTTTCCGATCCCCAGGAACCGACGCGCCCTCTATGCCCTTTGACGCCCCAAAAGTTCCGTTGCCATAAACGGACTACGCCCCATTTTTCGTACATCTGCAGGTTGCATTAAAAATGCATACCGCATATTTTAGCTTAAACTAAATTTTATGGCCTAAAAACTTTTTAATAAGATGTACTTTTTCTTATCGTCTATTCTGCCAAGCCTATGGCTTGCTCCGGCCGACACCCACCGCTCGGCTACGCTGTTAGAGTTTGCTTACACGGTAGATTTCTTGTCGTCCTTAAGCGGAACCCGACCGCAGTGGGCCTGGATGGACAAGGTAGATGTGATGCTCACGCTTCGACTGAACGCCCAGACCTCTGTTTTCCTGTACGGTCTAGGCAACCAGGGCAAAGCCTTCAGCGAATCCTTAGGGATAGCGCAAACGCTTAGCAATATCGAAGCCCCCACTTCATGGCGTCTGTACGAGGCATTCATAGAGTATGTTACCGCAGCCGAGCGCTTTTCGATACTGGCCGGTTTGTATGATCTAAGCAGTGAATTTGATGCCCTGTCCACGGCAAGGTTGTTTCTCAACAGCTCGTTCGGCACAGGTCCAGAACTGGCCCAAAGCCGTCCACAAGGGCCTTCGATTTTTCCAGTCACCTCGCTGGGGATGCGGCTGCGCGCGCTGCTCACGCCGTTTGCTTACAGCCAACTTGCCCTGCTCGACGGTGTACCTGGTGACCCCAGCCGTCCAGCAGGGACGCATGTGCGGTTTGACGCCAACGATGGCCTACTGCTGGTAGCAGAAGTCGGTCTGTCTCCCAAGTTCCAAAGCCACCCTGTCTTACGGCCTTGGCAAGCGAGTCGACTGGCCGAAGCCGATGAGGTGTCTAAAATAGCCCTAGGCGCCTGGTACTACACAGCCCGTTTTGAGCAACATAAAGCGGGCTGGCAACGGGGCAACGCAGGAGTCTACCTGCTTGGCGAAGTTTTGCTCATCGAGAACGAATCTCGGGCACTGTGGGGCTTTATACGATTAGGCGTTGCAGACCCACGTGTCAATCGGTTTGCGTACTATACCGGAGGAGGCCTCAGTGCAAAAGGGTGGATTGCAGGACGCGCCCAGGATCGCCTGGGCATTGGCCTTGCCGCCGTACACCATAGCCCATTCTATACCCATTCTGACGGCAGGGCGCGTACTACCGAGTGGGTTATCGAAGGGACCTATCTATGGCAGATTACCCCAAATTTTTATTTTCAGTTTGATTTGCAGGGGGTCCATCAGCCCAATACGCTTCCGGACAGCATCCTCGTAGGCGGCGTTCGGCTACACTGGACTCTGTAAGCGCATGCTTCTATGACGGCACGGGAGTCTCAGCCAGCATTTCGATCGTCAGGGCAGCTGTCCAGGAAAAGCCGGTCGCGCCACAGCCGGTTCCGTCACGTGGATCATAGTACTCCATGAAGCCGGATTTCTGCACCAGCTCCAAACTGTGCTGCCGAATTGTCTCGGCCAGTTCGTAATAGCCATAACGCCGCAAGCCCTCGAGGATCATCCAGTTAATGAGGATCCAGACAGGACCGCGCCAGTAGCGCCGCGGTTCAAAAAACAGGTTGTTTTTAGCCTGGGATGGCACGAAATAGCGCGTGCCGTTAGGCGCATACTCTTCCGGATTGAGCAGGTGCTCTTCGACCAAGCGCCGAGCCTGGTGCTCGCTGGCCAAACCGGCAAAAAGAGCAATAAACGTTGCACAGCCATTTTCCTGCAGCAGGCGCTGGCTGCGCAGGTCATAGGCAAAATACAGCCCATGCGCTTCGCTCCATAGTCGTGCGTTATAGGCATAGCGCGTGGCTGCCAGCCATTCGTCAAGCTCCTCGGTAGGTTCCCCCAGCTCGGCGGCCAGCGCCCGCAGGTCGCGCTGAGCCCGATACATGAGCGCATTGAACAAGGTATCCTGCACCAGAAACGGCGAACGGGCATAGATCGTCTCCTGGTCATAGCCCCACTGCCGGAACAGGTCGATCAGGTACACAAAGCGCTGGTATTCGGCCTGAATAGGGCGTTCATCTTCATGGACATGTAAAAAATCTTTTCGCTGGTAAGTAGGCACCCGGGTCGGGATCACGCGAATCATTGGCTCTACAAAGCGGGCCGCATTGTCGGTGCCCGACTCCCACGGATGCACGATGGCTACAAGGCCGGTGTTTTCGGGATCGCGCGCTGTGCGCAGCCAACGATGCCAGCGCTGCAAGGCGGGGTAAATTTCCCGTACAAAAGCCAACGATGCCTTGCGATCTGGGGCTCGCTCGTGCATCAGGCGCACGCATGTGGCCAATATCGGGGGTTGCACAATTCCCGACGTAAGCATTCCATTCGGGGCATTGGGGCTGCGCTCAGTTTGCCAAAAGTCTGGTGTGGGGAAATAGTCAGACGCCCCGTTATGGTAGACCACATGCGGCAACATGCCATCTTTCCACTGGCCTTTCAGCAGCGAGCGAATCTCTTGCTCGGCGCGCAGCCGATCGAAATGACTTAGCCCAAGCGCTACAAGCGCTGCGTCCCAGTTCCACTGGTGCGGATACTGGTACGTGCCGGGCTTGACGAAAATCCCACCAACATCGTTGGCTCGCAGTACTGCTTTGGCTTGCTCAAGAAGCGCTTCAGCATCGATGGCAGCCATGGATTAGCGCCTAGCAGACTAATGCTTTGCCTAATCGAAAAAGCATAAACGGCTATTATCACAATTCGTTTCTTGCTGCCCAAACAGGATCGACATCAGATTTTGCAGTGGTAGCGACTGCAGGGCACAGCCGCTTTCATCGAACGCTATGTCAGCGATGAACAATAGGCTATGCGCCGATCTGGGCTAAACCCAACAGACCGCCATTCCCTCAGCATCCTCGCCCTCCAGGATCTCGAAGTGCCTGCGTCAGCTTTAAAGGCTTGCGCAAATCTGTAACAACTTCCTCTTTTTCTTGCGCAGAACCTTTTATTTTTTAAAGGCAAAATCCTTATCCGCGGTATTGGTATGGCGTTTGTTAACTGTGCTGCAAGGCAAGAAAAGAAGTTAACTAAACGCTCGACACCCATGGAGAAGAAAAGTTACTTTCTTCTGTGCCTATGGCTAATCCCTTTCCTGGCTCAGGCCCAAGTTCGTATCCAACTTGAGCTTCCCTTTGCCCGTCAAATGCCGGCCTCCTTGAGTGAATGGGAGCATAACGAAACCCTGATTCGCATTCTTATTAGCAATACCACTGCCTATCCGTTAGATCAGTTGCATGTAGCCGGCTATCTGGAATGGGAAAAGGGGCGTCGGTTGGCTTCAATCCGAGAAGGACATCGCGCTCAGCCACGTTTCAGCTTGGAGGCTGGGGAGACACGCAGCTTTTCATGGCGCGAGCTGATTAACCCAGATGCATTGGACTACGACCGTAGTTGGGTTAATCGCATTGCGACCAGTGGTACTTTACCGGAAGGCAGTTATCAACTTTGCCTGTACGTACTTGATGCCAAAGGCCAGCGCATAGGTCAAACAGAGCCGTGCGGACAGCTTTCGGTCATCTTACCTGACCCGCCCCAGCTCCTCTCACCTACCGACGGCACCATCCTTGATCCGACGCAAGGGCTACCCTTGTTTCGCTGGACGCCTACTACACCGCAACTACCTGGCACTACGTATCGGCTTGTGATTAAGCCAGTTTTTGCGGGACAGACACCTGCACAAGCCTTACAAGCTAATCCGCTTGTCTTTCTTCACGAGACACCTGCTACAAGCTACCAGTACCTGCCCTCGGATCCAGAGCTCAGTCAATACACAGGCGCAATTGCGTTGGTATGGCAAGTCCAGGCCTTGGTCAACGGGCAACCTTATGGACGAAACGACGGGCTAAGCGCACCAGCTATTTTTGGCCTTGCGGTACCGGAGCCAGTAGCTGCCCTCGATACAACAACCATCCCCATCGACATCTTGGAGTGGGAAATCCCGTATGAAAATCTCTTAGCAGGCACCCCCATTCTCCTTGATGCCCAACTTCCTGAGGATGCCGCCGACACGCTCTTTTATGTGCTTCGCGTCCGCATCCCCACACAGCTCTCTCCCTCCGATACTTACGCTCTCCTCAACATGTCTACTGAAGATACCCTAAGCCAGGTATCATACCGCTACGCCGGTGGCTATTTTCTTTATCGCTTGCCAGCAGATACTACCCAACCGGCAACGCTGGTGGGCTTTACAACAGCGAAAAACTGGGCACATGAGGTACGCAAGGAAATTTCAACAGCGCGGCAAATAGCTTATAACGCCGGCGTAGAGGGCGCGATCATCGTCGAGCGAAGCGGTTTGCTTTTCACAGGCAACTTCATTCCAACCCACCTTCTGCTACCGCTCCAAGATATGGTGCTCGAACCTACTGAGGAGGGTGAACCTCCGGTTTGCGGCCTTCCAGGGCTGAGCGAAAATGAACCAGACGCAACCCAAGCCCGCTACACCGGCTACGTGCTCAACCAAGCGATTGCTTCTGGCGCCGGTAGACCCTCAGGTAAAACACTTGGTGCTGTCACACGGCAAGCTCCCCCCCAGAGCCAAGGAGGACAGGCTGGAACAGTGATTCGGGGAAGAATTGAGCGAGGAAGAATCAAACTCAATGACCCTGTCGACATTGTCGGTTTGTCCAGCGATGCTGCCCGCTACACAGGTTACGTCCTCAACCAAGCGATTGCCTCAGGTGCTGGACGTCCTAGCGGTAAGACCCTTGGCGCGGTCACGCGGCAAGCTCCACCGAGCGGTAATCCTCTAAACAGCGGTCAAGCTACCTCCATAGAAGAATGCCCACCAAATGCCAAGTGCGCTCCACCTTCCGGCTTACATCCAGATCTCACCGCCTTCCCTGTACATGATGAGGAGGACGGATTGGTTATCTGCTGGCTTCCTCCCGTCGATCCGCAACAGCCTTGGATTGGGGCTATTGGCCACATTTTGGAGAATGAGATTATCTTCACGTGGTCAGGGCCTCGCCCCCAAGGCACAAAGATCTCTGCTCTTGTACGCCTATGATAATGGTTGGCAACCTACGGCCTGGGGGTTCTCTTTCTCCAGGCCGCCTTTATACGCTTTGGCGCGCTATGAAACGGGTTTTGTTTTTCTTCTTAGGGCTTATTTTTTGGAATTTACCCGCTCAAGCTCAGCTTCCAGTTCGCCTTAGCGGGACGCTTAATGTTGCTACCGAAAGCTACATGGCCCATGGCCAAGCGCCAACCCAGGCCTATCGGCCAGACTGGACAAGCCGACTTATTCTGCGTCCTACCTTAATGCTAGGAACGTGGTTTTCGTTGCCTTTTGAGCTGTATCTAAGTACACAAGGGCAGCGTTTTCAAGGACCAAGTCCTATTGGACTGCAGCCCTTTAATCAGCTTGGATTCAGTCCCCGCATTGGAAACTGGCTGCAGCTTCATTTAGGCTCGTTTAATCAGCCGCTTTCTGAGTTTAGCCTAGGCGCCTTGCGCCTACGCGGCGTTGGGGCTATAGTAACCCCTGGAGCTTTACGGCTAGCGTTTCTGTACGGCCAAAGCCAGCCGGCGCAGGAGCCTGATTTAGCTCGTGGATACCCGGGAGCCTATGCGCGTCGCCTTTGGGCTGCCCAGATCGGCTACCAAACCCAAGGGAGCGAATTGCTCCTCACGCTAACCCATCAGAAAGACGATACTAGCCGCGGTCAACGACGTGCCTATAGCAACAACTACGCCTTACCTGCATACGAAAACGCGGTTGTTACGTTAAACTGGGGATTTAGCATCGGCCCCTTTATGCGCTTTCGCTCGGAAATCGCCCTTAGTGCTTTTAGCAACGACTTGCGTAGCGAAACCCTTGATCTAAACGTTCCAAGCTGGCTTTTTACCCCCAGGTACTCCTCTAACCTCGACGGTGCAGCCCGTGCCCATCTATCGATTACTCCTGTTCGCGACTTTAACCTGCAACTGGAAGGACGTTGGATCGGCCCAGGCTTTGTCACGCTGGGACAACCGTATCTGCAAAACGATCTGTTTGAGCTTACAGCGGCTCCCAGTTTCCGGCTCTTCGATCAACGACTCCACGTTCGGCTACGCGGTGGATTCCGGCAAAATAACCTGCGCAATAACCGGCTGGCCACCACAACCCGCACCCTCGGGGCAATCGATCTTTCTTGGCAACCTGCACAACACTTTGGCCTGGATGCCGCCTACAGCAACTATGGCCTAACGCTTGAACCTCAGGCCGATACGCTCCGCTTGCGGAATATCGCCCAGCAATTCTCCCTTATGCCACGGCTGCTCTACACCCGCGGAGCCCACACGCACACCGTAAGCGTGGGCTATACCCTCCAGGATTCCCAAGACCGCACGTTTTTTCAAACGCAAACGCAACGCAACCAAACCCACTCCCTCTTGTTACTCCATAACTATCAGGCCCCCTCGCGGTTTAGCCTAAGCAGCAGCCTAAGCTATAGCTCCGCCCAAACTGCTGCCCTGCGCACGCGCTTCTGGACGCTCACCGAATCAATGCGCTATCCTTTTCGCCCTAACCTGAATAGCCATGTAAGCCTAAGTTTTTCGCGCATTCGAGACGTAGCCACACGAACCCAACTGGGCCTGCGCTGGGGTCTGGAATACCGCCTGCCTGCTCCCTACGGGGGCACAATAGGGCTCAACCACCAACTACGTAAACTCTGGCGTCGCGGCGCAGGCTTTACCGAAAACCTTGTTATGTTGCACTATAGCCGTTCTTGGTAAGTTTGGGCCTTATTTGCAGTACGGGCAGCCTAAAGGCTGCCCTTTTTTAATTCTTAAAACCCTGCAAACTTGACTTGAAAACATACGGTGTTCTATTTTTGGGAAACTAAAAATACGATTTTAGTTTCTATGGTATCAAACCCTACCCTATCTACTGTGCGCTCGCGCATTCTGGAGACAGCACGCCAACGCTTTTTTCGGGAAGGATTTGCCCGGATTACGATGGACACCTTAGCGCGCGAGCTGGGCATGAGCAAAAAAACGCTCTACCAGCACTTTCCCTCTAAAGCTGCGCTGGTAGCAGCTCTGATGCACTCCTTCCGTGAAGAGGTGGCTTCTGTGCTGGGTCAGATCACGAGCGACGCGTCTTTGCCGCTTTTGGAGCGCATCGCATGTGCCTTTGCCGAAGGGTCGCGCCGGCTGCGGCAAATCGAGCGGCCGTTCTTGGAAGACCTCGCCCGATTTCTCCCTGAAGTCTGGGCCGAGACCGAACGCTTTCGGGCTGAAACCATCACCCGTTACCTGGGGCAGGTACTCGAAGAGGGACAGCGTGCCGGCCTGGTACGCACCGACCTGTCCATCGACTTCATGCTCCGAAGTTTTCTAGCTGCTACCGAGCGTCTCGTAACTCCCATGGCACTTGCAGAGCTGCCCTACACGCTCTCCGAAGTGATTCGCCTGCTGATCCGGCTTTTCTTCGAGGGCGTGCTGACTGATGCCGCGCGCACCGACTTCCGAAAGGCTATTGCGATCCTTGTTGATGAAACGAATCCTCCGGCTTAATCCAGCGAACATCATGCGTACGCTCGTCCTCACGGTAGTGCTGCTGAGCGGCCTGCTGGCCGGATGCCGGGCTGCTCGCACCGACGTGCTCGAAGTCTCCGGTACGATCGAAGCCACCGAAATTCAACTGGCCGCTCGCACAACCGGCGAAATCATGCGGTTCTTTGCGCGCGAAGGCGATCGTGTTGCACGCGGCCAGCCGCTGGTCTGCCAGGACACCGTGCCGCTCGTGTTGCAATTGCGCCAGGCGGAGGCCGACCTAGCCGCCACACAAGCCAACCTGGCGCTACTGGAGGCTGGCGCCCGCGCCGAAGACCTCCAGCAGGCAGAAGCCCGACTCCGACAGGCGGAAACACGCCTGGAGCAGGCACGGCGCGATGCTGCCCGCCTTGAAGCGCTTCATGCCCAGGGGAGCGCCACCGACCGTCAGCTCGAAGACGCCCAGCTACAACTCCGGCTCGCCGAAGCCGACCAGCAGGCTGCCCAGGCCCAGCTTGCAAAACTCCGGCATCTGGCGCGTACTGAGGAGCTGGCCATCGCCCGCGCCCGCGTCGCACAGGCTGAAGCCCAACGCGACCTGCTCCGCCGGCAGCTTGAGGACGCCTGCCTTGAAGCCCCAATCGATGGCCTCGTCAGCCGCCGCGTGGCCGAAGCCGGCGAACTGGCCGTTCCCGGCTCGGTGCTGCTGACGCTGATCAAGCTCGACACGGTCTACGTGCAGCTCTACATTCCCGAACCACAGCTCGGTCTTGTACAATACGGCGGGCCCGTCACGGTGCGCGTCGACACCTGGCCTGACCGCACCTTCGAAGGATACGTCACCTACATCGCCCCTGAAGCCGAATTCACCCCACGAAACGTGCAAACCAGAGAGGACCGTACCCGGCTGGTCTTTCGCATCAAGGTGACGCTGCCCAATCCCGATGGGCTGCTCAAGCCCGGGATGCCCGCCGACGCCACGCTGCAACCTGCTTCCTGAGCCATGACACCTCCCCTTGAGCTGCATGCCGTTACGAAACGCTTCGGGCCCCTCACGGCCTTGGCCGGCGTGTCGCTGTCGGTAGCCGAGGGAGAAATGTTCGGATTGGTCGGCCCCGATGGTGCCGGCAAAACCACGCTGCTGCGCCTGGTGGCCGGCATCGCACGGGCCGACGAAGGCATCGTGCGCGTCCTCGGCCACGATCTAACCACCGAAGCCCGCCGCATCCGGCCCTTTATCGGCTACATGGCGCAGCGGTTTTCGCTCTACGGCGATCTGTCCGTCGAAGAAAACCTCCGCTTTTTTGCCCACCTGCATGGCGCCGGTATCGAACGTGCCTGGCAAGAACGGCTGCTGGAGATCACCAGCCTGGCGCCATTCCGCCGTCGACGGGCCGAGCACCTTTCGGGGGGCATGAAGCAGAAGTTGGCCCTCATCTGCACGCTTGTTTACCGTCCGCGGTTGCTGTTGCTTGACGAGCCAACCACAGGCGTTGACCCCGTCGCCCGACGCCAGTTCTGGGAGTTGCTTGTGGAATTTCAGCAGGAAGGTTTAACCATCGTGCTTGCCACCCCCTATCTGGACGAAGCCGAGCGTTGTCATCGCGTGGCCCTGCTTCACCAGGGTCGCATTCTGGCGCTCGATACGCCCCAGGCGCTACAGGCAGCACTGCCCGGCCGCTTTTTCGAACTGATGGCCACGCCCGTCCGCGAGGCGGCCCGGCGGCTCCGCACCTGGCTCGAGGCGCACCGCGTGCAGCTCATCGGCAACCGCATCCACCTGCTGCTCGATCACGACGACGAGCTGACGCCGCTGCTCGGCCGCCTCGAAGCCGACGGCGCCGTTCGGGTGCACGACTGCCAGCCCATCACACCCACCCTGGAGGACGTCTTCCTGGCTCACTTGACCGCACAATCTACGACCTTAAAGTAAACCCACGATGTGCAATGCGCTGCAGAAGGGATAACAGAGTATGGCACTGGCTGCCGGGCTTGCTCCTAGGATGCGGCCTAACGCTCACGGTGCAGGCACAACCCGTGCCGCTGAATTTAGCCGAAGCGATCAGTCGGGGACTCCAGACGCATCCCGATCTGGCTGCTGCCGAAGCCGCCGTTGCGGCCGCACAGGCGCATATCGGTCAGGCCCAGGCGATCTTTCAGCCCCGGCTGCAGTTCTCGGCCGGCTATCAGCGGCTGAGCGAGATTACGCCCTTTGCCATCACCATGCCCCTACCAGGGGTGGAGCCTATCGAAATCACCCCCAACATTCCGAACCAGTATCAGCTGCAGCTTGCACTTGAGCAACCGCTGTTTTCGGGGGGACGGCTGCGCGCCCAACTTAAAGCAGCACGCCAGGAAGCGGCGGCAGCCGTGGCAGCGCAGCATGCGCAGCGCGAGGCGCTCGCCTACCGCATTGCCACGGTCTACTGGCAGCACGTAGAAGCCGAGGCACTGGCCCGCGCCGCCGAAGAGAACGTCCGGCGCCTGGAAGCCCATTTGCAGGACGCCCGTAACCGGCAAGCCCAGGGTCTGTTGTTTGAAAGCGAGGTACTCGACGTAGAGGTGGCCCTGAGGCAGGCGCACTTCGAAGCCCTGCAACGCCGCCAGGCTGCGCAGCTTACTGCCATCACCCTGAACAGTCTGGTGGGCCTACCGCTGGACACGCCGCTCCGGCTGACGGACCAGCCCGACACCGCAAAGCAGCCAGTACCGCCGCTCGATAGCCTGCGCGTGCTGGCCCTACGTAGGCGTCCCGACCTGGCGGCACTTCGCCACACCATCGCCCGCGCCGATGCCCTACAGTCGGCAGCCCGAGCCGGATGGTGGCCCCAAATAGCGCTTGTCGGCCGTTACCTCTACGCCCGCCCAAACCCCCGCATCATTCCGCTGCAAGATCGCTTCGAAGGGACTTGGGAGTTTGGCCTTTCACTGAAGTTCGACCTCTGGAACGGCCTGCGGACGCACCACCAGGTCGCCGAAGCTGCAGCGCTACGCCACCAAGCGGAGGCGCAGGAGGCAGCTGCGCTCCGTGAGCTAGACGTGGCGCTCACAAAGGCGCGCCTTGGCGTCCAGCAGGCTTACGAGCAGCTCGAGCTGGCCCGCCTGGTGGTCCGGCAGGCCGAGGCGCGCTATGTGCTCGTGCGCGATCAGTTTGCCCAGGGACTACGCACCAGCAGCGATCTGCTTGATGCTGAAACAGCACTGGCGCAAGCCCGCGCCCGCGAAATCCAGGCGCAGACGGCCTGCACACTTGCCTGGCTCACCCTCTATCAGGCTACCGGCACACTAACCGAACACCTACCATGAGCACGCCCGCCATCGAGGCACGCGAGCTGACGCGCCGCTTCGGCAACTTTACGGCCGTCGATCGTGTGACGTTCCAGGTGGAAGCCGGCGAGATCTTCGGCTTTCTGGGCGCCAACGGCGCCGGCAAGTCGACCACCATCCGGATGCTCTGCGGTCTGTTGTCCCCTTCCGAGGGCACCGCCTGCGTGGCCGGGTTTGACGTGGCCCGTGAACCCTACCGCGTGCGTCAGGCGATCGGCTACATGGCCCAGAAGTTCTCGCTTTACGAAGACCTGACAGGGCTGGAGAACTTGCACTTTTTCGGGGTTGCCTACGGACTGACTGGCCGCCGGCTTGAGACGCGCATCCGTGAAATCACTTCCCGCGTGGGCTTAGGCGGACAAGAACGCCGCCTAGTAGGCGAGCTGCCCACAGGATGGCGGCAACGCCTGGCACTAGCCGGTGCGCTACTGCACCAACCCTCTGTGATATTTCTCGACGAACCCACTAGCGGCGTCGATCCCCTGACCCGCCGTCGCTTCTGGGACCTGATTGCCGAACTGGCCGCCGAAGGTACCACGATATTCGTTACCACCCACTACCTGGACGAAGCCGAATACTGCAACCGGCTGGGTCTTATCCACAGCGGCCGGCTCATTGCACTCGGCGCCCCTGAAACGTTAAAAGCGCGTTACCTGACCCGCCCACTCTACGAACTGGAGGCCACACCGCTTCGCACGGCCCTGGACGCGCTGCGCCAGATGGCAGAGGTGTTCGAGGCCACCCCTTTTGGCAATCGCCTGCATGTAACGCTTGCCGATACGTCGGTCACCCTCGAAATCCTCTCAGACCGTCTACGTGCCGCCGGTGTGACGACTGTTTCGATCCGCCCCATTGTGCCCTCACTTGAAGACGTGTTTATCCACCTGATTGAGCACCCGCCCACCGAAGCCTGAAAAGCGACCATGGCTGCGCTGCGCATAATTATCACGCTGTTTGTTAAGGAGCTCGCGCAGATCCGACGCGATCCAATTTCGCTGGGGATGCTCATTGCACTGCCAGCCTTCCTGCTGGTTCTGTTTGGCTATGCGCTCACCTTCGACGTGCGTAACCTGGCCCTGGGCGTATGCGATCAGGACCAATCGGCCAGCAGCCGCGAGCTGGTTCGGCGCTTTGCACTGACCGAGTATTTCGATCTGAAACGCCACGTAGACGATCCCCGCGTACTTCCCCAGCTCATCGATCACGAAGTCGTCAGGGTGGGTCTGGTCATTCCATCGGATTTTGAGGAGCGACTCAAGGCCGGGCAACCCGCACCGGTCCAGCTTTTGGTCGACGGCACCAATGCCACCATCGCCTCGGCCGTCACCGGCTATGCCGACGCCATTGTTCAGGCATTTAGCAAACAGATCGTCCTTGAACAGGCCATGCCTACCGGACGCCGCCTGCCGCCTCCGGCCGTTTCTGTGGAGGCCCGTATCTGGTACAACCCTGAGCTGGAGAGCGCTCGCTTTCTGCTGCCTGGCCTGATCGCCTTTCTGCTCATGGTGACTACGGTGATTGCCACGTCGCTATCGATCACCCGGGAGCGTGAGCGCGGTACCATGGAGCAGCTTGTGCTGGCGCCACTGGAGCCCTACCAGCTCGTGCTCGGCAAAACGCTCCCTTACCTGCTGGTAGCGATCGGCTCGACCCTGTTAATCCTGCTCATCGGGCGTTTGCTTTTCGACGTAGAAGTACGCGGCGATCTACTTGTCCTGAGCCTTGTGGTGCTTGTTTATCTGCTGGCAGGTCTCGCTCAGGGACTTTTGATTTCGACCATCGCCCCTAGTCAGCAAGTGGCCTTTCAGATCGCCATCATCAGCACGCTGCTCCCGACCTTCATCCTGTCGGGCTTCGTTTTTCCCATCTACAACATGCCGCCGGTTATTCAGGCGCTCACCTACCTGGTGCCGGCGCGCTACTTCCTGGTGGCGCTCCGGGGCGTCATGTTGAAAGGTACCGGACTAGCGGTCTTCTGGCCCGACGTGCTTTTGTTGCTGCTCTTTGCGGTGCTTATGCTCGCGCTGAGCAGCATTCGGCTGCGCCGTTTGTTTCACCATTTGATGTGAGCGGCTATGAAGCAAGTCCTTGCCTTTCTAGAGAAAGAGTTTCGCCAGCTGCGACGCGATCCGCGGATGCTATTTCTCTTGATTGTGCCGCCGATCGTGCAACTGGTGCTGTTAAGCTACGCAGCCAATCTGGACGTGCGCCATGTGCCGCTGGTGGTATGCGATCCGGTACCTTCACCGATCAGCCGCGATCTGGTCGCTCGGCTTACGGCCAGCACCTACTTTAACGTGGTGGGGTATGAACCGGATGCACGGCACGTTGGGGATTGGCTCGACCGTGGACGTGCCACTGTTGCGCTCGTCTTTCCACCTGACTTTGGCAAAGACGTTGCGCGCGGTGCCACCGCTTCGGTGCAACTTCTGGTAGACGGTAGCGAGACGAATACGGCCACCGTGGCCTTAAGCTATGCCACACAGATTATCCAGCAGGCGCTGCAGACGGAGGCACCTTCGACGGGCATCGTACCCGAGCTGCGCGTGTGGTTCAATCCTTCCCTTTCCAGTCGCTGGTTCATCATTCCCGGGCTGGTGGGTCTGCTGCTTACCGTGATGACCACGGTGCTCACCGCCCTGGCCTTGGTGAAGGAAAAAGAGAAGGGTACATTGGAGCAGCTTTTGGTAACGCCGCTGCGTCCGGCCACCGTGCTGCTGGGCAAGCTGGTGCCGTTTCTGCTGATCGGGCTGCTGGACGTGCTGCTGGTGGTGCTGGTGGCAACGCTGTGGTTTCAGGTGCCGCTGCGCGGCAGCATCCCGCTGCTTTTTGGCACGTCGCTGCTGTTCCTGCTCAACACCCTGGGGCTTGGCCTGCTCATTTCCACGCTGAGCCGTACCCAGCAGCAAGCGCTCATTGGGACGGCTTTTTTTGCGCTGATGCCCATGATTATCCTTTCCGGCTTTGTGTTCCCCATCGAGAGCATGCCCCCTGTGATTCGAGCGTGCACGTACATTGTGCCTCTGCGCTATTTTTTGGTCATCGTACGGGGTATTTTTCTAAAAGGCGTGGGCGTATCGGTACTTTGGGATGAAATGGGAGTACTGCTGGTACTGGGTTTAATGCTTTTTGGCCTAAGTGCTTGGCGTTTTCGACGTCAGCTCTACTAAGCTTTTATGCTACTGCTCCGAGTAGCAGAAAAATACCCAGCGAAACCCCTCCTATCAGCACGGCATAGGGTAGCTGCGTTTGCACATGATCCAGATGGTCACAAGCAGCAGCCATCGATGAAATGATGGTTGTATCGGAGAGCGGTGAGGCATAATCGCCGAAAATGCCGCCCGAAAGCACAGCCCCTAACATAAGCGGTAGGGGTAGTCCCAGTCCTTCAGCCAGCGGCAGGGCTACGGGCATCAGCATGGCAAACGTTGCCCAAGACGAGCCCAGCGTGAACGATATAAAGCAGCCAATTAGAAACACCAATGCCGGTAGCCACCATATGGGCCACTCAGGCTGAATGAGTCCGACCAGATATGGCCCCATTTTCAGCGCCCGCGACACTTGTCCCAGGGCAAAAGCCAGCACAACGAGCACCGTCACCCCAACCAATCCCGACATTCCCCGAAGCACCAGTGTTGTCGATTGGGCCAGTGAGAGCACCGGATGCCCCCGCCGCAAGGATCGAGGTAAGGCATACCACATCATAGCTGCGCCTACCGCTGTAGCCACCGCCCAGAAAACCGCTGTAGAGCCGCTTCCAGCCATTAGGTTACCTTCACCCGTTATCCAAAGTCCGACAAAGATCATCCCGACCATAACACCGAGGGGCACCAAAAAGTCGGAAGCCCGACGGGGAGCGCCTTCGACCGGTTGGAGTCCTGCAATTTCCTCGGCCACCAGCGGTTGCGCACCGGGACGCAAAAGCTGTCCTGTAGTCGCAGCGCGCCGCTCTGCTGCACGCATTGGTCCAAATCCCCAGCCTGTCCAGGCGACAAAGAGCGCGAACAAAATGGTTAACCAGCTAAAAACGTTGTAGAGTAGTCCTTCAGCTAGAAGACGAACAGCACCGTCGCTAATGCCCTGTGCGGCCAACAACCCCAGCACGTAGGCCCCCCAGCCGTTAAGTGGAATCATCATACAAACCGGGGCGCTTGTCGCGTCACAGTAAAAAGCCAGCTTTTCACGGGGAAGGCGTAGTCGGTCAAAAAAAGGTCGCCCTACGGCTCCTACAACAAGCGAGGTGATGCTAGATTCTACAAAGATGAGCAGTCCAATCACCCAAGCTAATAGCTCAGCACGCCGGCGTGAGGTCCCCCAGCCACGTTGCTGGGCCCACGCAACAAATCCCTGCACCCCGCCCGAAGCTTGCACCAGCGCGATGAGTCCCCCAACCAGTAGGCAAAACAGCACCACACGCGTGTTGCCAGCATCGGCAAACACAGCCACCAGTTCGTCACCTAACCGTCGTAGGCCTAGAAGCGGATTGCCCCCTTCCAGCAGCGTAGTTCCTATCCACAGGCCTATCAGCAGCGACAGATAAACCTGGCGCGTCCATAGCGCCAGCACGATGGCCACAACGGGTGGAAGCAGCACCAGGCCATCCATAGCCCGCGGCGGCTTAGCGGGGCTCGTTGCCGGGCCGCCACTTAATATTGCAGCCCATTGAGGGGTACTGCGGACCGGTTACCGTACCTGTAGCCAAAAGCGCCTCAAGGGCGCGCCGCAAGTCCTCTCCCGTAGCCGGACGGCCCTGGCCAGGACGCGTCTCGTCAAAGCGTCCATGGTAAACCAATCGGCGTTGTGCATCAAACACGTACAGATCCGGCGTGCACAGGGCGCCGTAGGCTTTAGCCACTTCTTGGGTTTCATCAAATAGATAGGGGAACGGATAGCCTTTTTCCCGTGCCCGTTTCGCCATTTCCAACGGTGCATCTTCCGGATACTGCACAGGATCATTCGCATTAATGGCTACAAAACGCACGCCTTTGGCGGCATATGCCCGCGCCAGTTCAATAAGTGCCGGTTCAATGTGCTGGGCATAAGGACAATGATTGCAGGTAAACACGACTACCAAAGCACGGGCATCGGCAAAATCCTCCAGACTGCGTGTCGGTTTGTTTAGTCCATCTACCTCTGGATTGACTACCGGCAAATCAAAAGGAGGAGCTTCCGTGCCCAAAGCAATTTCTTGCGAATAGGTCAGTGCCATAAGCTTTGTGAATGTCTTTTCCAAAAAAGCGGCCGATCACGTGCCGGCCGCTTTGACTGTATCTGCTCAGAAACCTGTACGCTCTAGCTCAAGCAAGCGGCGAATACGTTCTTCGGTGGGGGGATGCGTTGAAAACAGGCGTGCGATTCCTCCCCCACTAAAAGGATGTACAATAAACATGTGCGCTGTAGCTGGATTTGCCTCTTCCATGGGGATATGGGCTACGCCTTGCTCCAGCTTTTGCAATGCCTGCGCCAGTGCGCGCGGCTTGCCACAGATTTGTGCCCCTCCACGGTCAGCTGCAAACTCTCGCGCCCTGGAGATGGCCATTTGAATCAGCATAGCCGCCAGCGGTGCTAAAATCAGCATCAGCAGCGCAGCCAAGGCGTTATCGCCCCGGTCGCGGTCGCTACTTGAACCAAAGAAAAAGGCAAAGCGCGCCAGCATCGTGATGGCCGCAGCCAGCGTTGCGGCAATCGAAGAAATCAAAATGTCCCGATGCTTAATATGGGCGAGCTCGTGGGCAATGACCCCTTCGAGCTCCTCCCGGTTCAGCAGACGCACAATGCCCTGGGTCACGGCTACGGCACTATGCTTGGGGTTGCGCCCTGTGGCAAATGCATTAGGCTGTTCAGAAGGAATGACGTACACGCGGGGCATAGGAAGCCCAGCACGTTGACGCAGCCGATCGACCATGTCGTAGAGTTCGGGCGCATCTTGGCGCTGAATCTCCCGCGCCCTGTACATCATGAGCACGATCTTGTCGCTAAACCAGTAGCTAAAGAAATTCATCGCTACTGCAAAGAAAAAGGCGATGATCATGCCTTGCTGCCCGCCAATTGCTTCACCAATCAGTACAAAAAGCACGATCAGCAAGGCCATTAGTGCCGCTGTACGCAGCCCGCTCGACATAGCTTCGTCTTCCGCGTTAAGGTTGATTGGAAAAACACTACGTCCGATATACGACAGGAAGGCGTGTGGGTTCTAGGTATCGGTCGATTCTCCGAGCTCAAGCGCCATCAAGGCATCTTGCAACTCAGCCAAAGCTTTGACCTCGCCTAGCTGACGGGCTACCTCGATACCCTGCTGGTAGGTGCGTCGCGCCTCGTCTAGCCGACCCAGCGTTTGATAAAGGCGTGCCAGATGATAGTAGGTACCGACGTAGTTGGGATGATCGGCCCGTAAACCTTCAAAAAAGTGCAGCGCTTGGGCTACGTCGCCGCGTTTCCAATACTCCTGCGCCAGCGCAAAGCGCGTAAAGGCATCGTGTGGATCTTCTCGGTAAAATTGCAGCAGTGCCTCGAGGCGATCCATAGGAGCATCGGTTTTTACCAGCGTCCTCCGGCTCCACCGCCACCGAAGCTGCCCCCGCCGCCTGAAAATCCTCCAAAACCGCCGCCAAAGCCTCCTCCTCCACCTCCGAAACCGCCTCCCCAAATGATCACCGGTGGGAAGTCAGCTCGGTGACGATATACGCGATAGGGCGACCGAACGCGCGGCGAGCTGCCTCTCGGAGGTCCTCCAGCGCTTCGAGCAGCTGACAAGAAAAACAGCAGCACAATGAGAAAAACAAAAAGGAGCGCAAAGGCCATCCCCGTGCTATCAGCTCCTGGTGCACGCGGAGGAGCCTGGTATTCCCCTTGAGCTGCGGCGATCAGGGCATCGACGGCAGCCGAAAGGCCTCCATAAAAATCACCTTGCCGAAAACGCGGCACGATGACTTCACGCACAATGCGGCTGGCCAATGCGTCTGGGATAGCGCCTTCAAGGCCATAACCGGTAGCGATGAACACCTCCCGCTCTTCACGAGCAACCAGAATCACAATCCCGTTGTTGTATTCCCGCTGGCCGACGCCCCAGCGGCGACCCAGCTCTACCGCGTAATCGGCAGCGGGAATGCCGCCCAGCGTAGGAAGCGTAACAATCACTATCTGGGTAGAGGTCGTGTCGGCATAAGCTGCCAGCTTTTGACTTAACAGCCGTTCCTCGGCAGGCGTAAGCAAGTCGGCCTGATCGGTGACCCATTGGCCACTTGGAGGGATCACCTCGATGCGCTGCGCCTGCGCTAGTGGGACCAGTAACAGCCCTATAAGAATCAGGCAGCTCAGCCGCTTCATGGTTTTAGAGATCAAATTGCACTTGTGGGGCCTGCTGAGCGCCTTCAGCCGCTTCAAAAGGCTCTTTGGTTCGGAATCCCGTCAAGCTGGCTATCAGCACAGTAGGGAAGCGGCGCACGCGCGTGTTGTACTGGCGCACCGCTTCATTATAATCGCGTCGCGCCACCGTAATACGATTTTCGGTGCCTTCAAGCTGCGCCAGCAGATCGCGGAACGCTTCTGTTGTCTGCAGTTGCGGATAATTTTCAGCCACTGCAAGCAATCGGGCCAGTGCACCGGAAAGCTGCGCCTGGGCTTCCTGAAACTGACGCACTTTTTCTGGATCGCTCAGGTCTTCGGCGCTCAGCGTAATCGCTGTTGCCCGAGCTCGGGCATTCGTTACCGCTTCAAGCGTTTCTCGCTCAAACGTGGCCGAAGCCTGCACCGTACGCACCAGATTGGGGATCAGGTCGGCACGTCGCTGATACTGGGCCTGCAAATCTGCCCAAGCACGGGCTACCGTTTCGTCGGCTTCTACTAAAGCGTTGTATGTACTGCAGCCAGCACAACCGGCCAGGCTAACCAGCAGGGCTAGCACCAACAGGGCAAGCAAACCTTTGCTTCGCATAGAGCGTCTTAGCTTGAAGACAGTAACCTTGCGGGCCTACGCAGCCTTGAGCATGAGGTTTCGCGGGTTTGGACGTACCTTGCAACAAATCCGTACTTAGGCGATATGAATGCATAAAATGGCGCAGCTTTTGCCGCGTCGCATTAGTATCTTTGGGTTAAAGAGCTCCAAGTTGATGGGACGCATCCCCATGAAAACGCTTCGCTACACACTACCAGCCATTCTTCTACTGGGCTTAGGCATCCTGCTAGGCTGGAACCTACAGCAGGCCCTTTCTGGAACGGATACACTGGCCAGCTTGCGTAAGCTAGAAGAAGCCTTTTTGACCATCACGCAGCGCTACGTAGATCCGGTTACGCCAGAACCCTTGGTAGAAGAAGCCATTCGGGCTATGCTCAAGGAGCTAGACCCCCACTCGGTCTACATTACCGCCGAAGAGATGAAAGAAATTCGGGAAAGCTACCAGGGCTCTTTTGGCGGCGTAGGCATTTGGTTTGAAGTGGTCAACGATACGGCTCGCGTAGTGGCTACCATCAGCGGCGGCCCCAGCGAGACGGCTGGCCTACTTCCCGGGGACCGGATTGTAGCCATTAACGACTCCAGTGCCATCGGCTTTTCTTCGAACGAAATCCAAAAACGCCTAAAAGGCCCTGAAGGTACCAAGGTGAAGGTCACTATCCGCCGCTTAGGCGTGGCCAAACCGCTGGAATTTGTCATCACGCGCGATCGCATCCCCCTCTACACGGTTGATGCTGCCTACTTGCTCGACGATGGCCAGACGGGCTACATTCGCATCAACCGTTTTGCCATGACCACCTATGACGAGTTTTTGCAACACCTGGATCGGCTCTTGCGCCAAGGAATGCAGCGCTTGGTGCTCGACTTGCGGGACAATCCAGGTGGCATTATGGAAGCTGCCGTAGAGCTGGTTGATGAATTCTTGCCAGCCGGCCAAACCATTGTGTACACGCGCGGTCGCATCGCCCAAGCTGACCAGAGCCATCGCTCCACTTCAGGCGGACGCTTTGAGAGCCAACCGCTAATCGTACTGGTTAATCAAAACTCGGCTTCTGCTAGCGAAATTGTAGCCGGTGCGCTACAAGACAACGACCGCGCCCTAGTCGTGGGCCTGCGCACCTTTGGCAAAGGACTGGTACAAAATCAGTTCACGCTTTCCGACGGTAGCGTGCTCCAACTGACAATTGCACGCTACTATACACCTTCAGGTCGCCTCATTCAAACGCCCTATCGCAATGGTGACGAAGAAGACTACTATCGCCAAAAGTTCGCCAACTACGATGCAGCCACGTTTCATCCTCGGGACTATCTGAACGAAATTCCCGATTCGCTAAAGTTCCAGACGGTGCACGGCCGAATAGTTTTTGGCGGTGGCGGCATTATGCCCGATATCGTGGTAGCTCCTGATACGACGTCAATCCTACTTGAAGTATCTCGCCGCAACCTAGCCTTCACCTTTGTGCGCGACTGGTTCAGTAAGCATGAGCAGGAACTACGGCAGCGCTGGACCAATCGTCGCCAAGAATTCATGGCTTCCTTTAGCGTGGACGAAGCCATGTGGAAAGCCTTTATGGAATATGCCCATAAGCAAGGCTTGTTTAATGCGGGAGCTCCTGCAGCACGCAGCTTTACACCGGCCGATGCAGAAACCCAGCGCACTGAACTGAGCATCCTGCTCAAAGCCCATCTGGCTTGGCAACTTTTCGGCCGTGAAGCCTGGTTTCCTTTGGTGAACCAGATTGATCCGGTGCTGCAAGAAGCCCTCAAGCACTGGGACCAAGCCGAAACCTTAGCTGCTTACTTCCAGCCGCGCAAAACGAACAGTCCACAAAAAGGTCGATAGTCAAGCTGACAGAAGCCCTCTGCCAGCCTGTCTCTGCTCTTAAACGGCATGCCTAAAGGCATGCCGTTTGCTTTTGGCTTAATTGCCATTTGGTCCGACAAGCTGTCGGACCGACGATTGTCGGTAGGCGCATAACCAACCTAGGGAGGGAGCTATGGCTGAGGTCATGCGCTATACGTCACCGACCTCGCTGCTGAGCGAACTGCAGCGGGAAGTGGATCGCCTTTTTGAAAACTTCTTCGGCAACTGGCTGCGTCCTGAAATCACCTCGGCGGTTTGGACGCCTACGGTCGATGTGCTGGAAACGGACGATGCCTACTTCATCTATGTTGACTTACCGGGCGTCAGCCGCGATCAGGTAACCCTAACCTTTGAAGAAGGGAGGCTAACCATCAGTGGCGAGCGGCCTTCGCAGCTTGAGACGCACAAGGATGCCCAGTATCACCGGATGGAGCGCTGGCATGGCCGCTTCTTCCGGTCGCTTGAGCTGGGCCAGAATGTAGACCCTGAAAAAATCAAGGCCCACTTTGAAAACGGCATCCTGGTCATCGAGGCGGCCAAGCGCGAAGAGCGCAAGCCGGTACGCGTCAAGATCAGTTAAAGCGGCCCTCGCCATTGCAGAACGTTTGCCCGGCCTCAAAGGCCGGGTTTTTTATGTGCTATGCGGGAGCCGTGCTGTCAGGCGTTGAAGTTTCCGAAGCGCGCAAGGTGCGATGGCGAATATCAACGCCTTCGATCAAAAAGACAACACTTTCAGCAATGTTTTTCGCATGATCCGAGATGCGTTCCAGCGCCTTGCTGGCCGTGATCAAGTGAGCAACAGCCTCGATATGCTCTGGATGCTGGCGGCCAAACTGCACCAGACGTGCAAAGTTTTCTTTATGCAGGCGGTCGATCTGCAGGTCTTGGGCTAGGACCTGGCGTGCCAGCAAGCGATCCCGTTTGACAAAGGCTTCCTGCACCTGGCGAAGCATCGCCCGTGACGCATCGGCCATTTCCTCAAGCCGCGTCTGCGCCAACGCTTCCGGCGCCTCCACCACGTGCGGCGTGTTTTTGGCCATATTCTTGCAATGATCCCCTATGCGCTCTAAATCGGTATTCACCTTTACGGCCGTAATGATCATGCGCAGCTCGGCAGCTACCGGATGGTGCAAGGCCAGGATGCGCTCGCATTGGCGATCGATTTTGAGCTCGTAGGCATCGACCTCATCATCCCGCGCCCGTACTTTTTCTGCCAAGGCCACATCGCGATGCAAGAGCGCATCGATCGCATCCGAGAGCTGGCTATCGACCAGCTCAGCCATCTCAAAGAGCATGCGTTGCAGCAGCAATAGCTCCACGTCGATGTGTCGCCGAATGCTCATCAGCCAAACCTACCGGTGATATAATCTTCGGTTCGTTTCTCTCGGGGACGCGTAAAAAGCTCGTCGGTTCGGTTCATTTCGACCAACTCGCCCATGTAAAAGAAAGCCGTCGTATCGCTAATGCGCGAGGCCTGATGCATATTGTGGGTAACAATTACAATGGTGTACGACGTTTTTAGATCCAAAATGGTCTCTTCTAGCTTTGCGGTTGCAATAGGGTCCAGGGCACTGGCCGGCTCATCCATCAAAAGCACTTCAGGCTCGACGGCAAGGGCCCGCGCAATGCACAGGCGCTGTTGTTGCCCTCCACTGAGGCGATAGGCATTTTCGTGAAGCCGATCTTTGACTTCATCCCAAAGCGCGGCCAAACGCAAGCAGCGCTCAACTAGCTCATCCAAGTTGCCCTTGTAGCCGTTGATACGAGCTCCCCAGGCTACGTTCTGGTAGATCGACTTCGGGAACGGATTGGGCTTTTGAAAGACCATACCTACCCGGCGCCGCACTAACACGGGATCCATTTCGCGATAAATATCACGCCCATCAAGGAGCACTTCGCCTTCCAGGCGCGTGTTGGGGATCAGTTCGTTCATGCGGTTTAAGCAGCGCAGTAGCGTACTTTTGCCACAGCCCGAAGGCCCAATAAAGGCAGTCACCTCGTTGGGCCGAATCTGCAGCGAAATGTCCTTAAGCGCGAGTTTATCGCCATACCAGAAGTACAGGTTACGAACCTCCATTTTAGGCGGACTGCTTGGCTGTGCCTGTTGATCTTCGCTCCAGGTAGCCGACTGCGCGCGCATGAACGCTTCGGTGGTGTGATCAGCCATAAGCTCAGTGCGGACGGTGACGTTCATAGTAATTGCGCAGTAGGATGGCGCTCAGGTTCATCAGCAGCAAAAACACCATAAGCACAATAATGGCGGCTGCTGCCAGGCCACGAAAGGCCTCTTGAGGGCGCGCCGTCCAGTTAAAAATCTGAATGGGGAGCACCGTAAAGGGATCCAGGAGGCTACTGGGCAAAAAAGCAATAAACGTAAGCGCACCAATCATGATCAGGGGGGCTGTCTCGCCCATAGCACGGCTAAGCGACAAAATCACGCCGGTCAGAATACCCGGAGCGGCAATAGGCAGCAAGTGGCTCGAAACGACCTGCCAGCGCGTAGCCCCCAGCGCATAAGCACTTTCCCGGATACCTTGGGGAATGGCCCGGAGTGCCTCCTGCGTGCTAATCACAATTGTGGGCAGTACCAGTAAGCTCATAGTCAAGGCTCCCGCCAACAGGCTCCTCCCTAACCCAAAAAAGCGTACAAAAAGCCCTAAACCCAAAATCCCATAAATCACTGAAGGAATGCCTGCCAGGTTGGCAATGTTAAGCTGAATAAGCTGCAAAAACCAGCCGCGAGGAGCATACTCCTCCAAGTAAATGGCTGCCCCTACTCCGACTGGAACTGCAAAAAGCGCAGTCAGCAACATCATCCAAAATGAACCTACAATAGCCGACTTAATACCGGCCTCTGCCGGATTTCGTGAAGGATAAGAGGTCAAAAATTGCCAATCAAGCCAAGGAAGACCCTTTTGAACTACATCAACCAGAAGGGCAATGAGTACCATGAGTCCAAAGACCGTAGAAAAAAACAGCACAACCCCCAGCACTAGCCCGATGCGACGCCGCTGCCCTGCTTTAGGATCGAAGCGTGCGGCCACAGCCGCTTCAACTTCCACCATGCCCATCTTAGTAGTTCTCTTTAAAGCGAAGGATAATGCGGTTAGCCAATAGGTTCATGCCTAGCGTAAGTACAAATAACACTAAGCCTACCGCAAACAGACTCTGATAGACCACAGTACCTTGTGGCGTATCGCCCAAGCTCACCTGCACAATGTAGGCTGTCATCGTCTGAATAGACTCCAGAGGGTTTATCGTCAAACGCGGCGTGGCTCCAGCAGCCAGCGTCACGATCATGGTTTCACCAATAGCCCGACTAAGCGCCAAAATGAAGCTTGCCATGATGCCGCTCAGCGCTGCGGGAACGACAATGCGCAGTACCACTTCGTATTTAGTTGCCCCCAAAGCATAGGCTCCTTCAGCCAAAGCCCGCGGTACAGCCCGCAAGGCATCTTCACTTAGCGAAGCAACCATAGGAATGATCATGATCCCAACAACCAGTCCGGCACTGAGCGCATTGTAGACTTGCATCTGAGGTAAAACGCGCTGCAGTAACGGTGTAACAAACGTGAGCGCAAAATAGCCGTAAACCACTGTAGGTACCCCCGCCAGCAATTCCAGTGAGGGCTTAAGCCAGCGCCGCACGCTTTCCGGTGCATACTGCGAAATATAGATCGCCGCAGCTAATCCAATCGGAATAGCCACCAGTGCCGCAATAACCGTAATCATTAGGGTACCAGCTAGCAGCGGCCAAATGCCAAAATGCTTTTCGGCAAATTGAGGCGTCCACCGCGTATCACCAAAGAATTGCTTAAGCGAAACCTGCTCAAAAAATGCAATCGACTCTCCTACCAAGACCACCACAATACCCAAAGTGGTCAGCACCGTTATCAGCGCACAAAGCCCAAGGAGCAGCCCAATAAGGCGCTCCTTGGGCCCTCGTGAAAGCTTTGTGTCAGGCGTTAAATCCGGGAAGCCCTGCCGCCGCCAGCGCATCTCTGCCTTTGATCCCGGAAACGAAGAAGCCATACCACCTATGGAGTATTTGCTTCCGTACTTTGCTGCTCTAGGCGCAACAAGTCGGCTACGCGCACGCCAACCTGTGAACCTTTACCCCCGAAGATACTGCCGGTCAGCCGCTTTTGAAAACGCTCTAGCGCCAACGTGTAGGCCTCAGCGGCAAGGGGTACGTAACCCACTTCAGGTGCCAGGCTCGCTGCCTGCTGAAGATAAAATTCAACAAACGCCGCTATAACTGGATCATTAGCGCGCTCAGCATTGACATAAATGAAAATCGGCCGCGAAAGTGGCTGGTAGGTGCCGTTGTTGACCGTTTCCACGCTGGGCAGAATGCAACCTTCGCCGTTTTCCGGGTTGCCGTCATCAACGGCTACTACCTTGAGTTTATCCATGTTTTCCTCATAATAGGCCAATGGGATAAAACCCAGCGCGTTGGGATCACCGCTAACGCCCTGCACGAGCACATTGTCATCTTCGCTGGCCGTAAAGTCCGCCCGACTGGCATGCTCCTGACCCACGATAGCCGCCGTAAAATAATCATAGGTGCCGCTATCGGTCCCGGCTCCATAGAGATTCAGCGGCCGATTTGGGAAACCGGCCCGCACCTGATTCCAGCGCGTAATTTGACTTCCAGGCTCCCAGATGCGCCGCAGCTCTTCTACCGTCAGGCACTCCACCCAGTCATTCTGAGGGTGCACCACGATGGCCAGGCCATCATAGGCCACCGGAAGTTCAATGTATTGTACGCCGTTTTGTTGGGCCAGCGAATCTTCAACCGGTCGAATCGGCCGAGAAGCGTTGTTGATATCGGTCTCTTTACGCAAAAACCGGGAAAAACCACCTCCCGTCCCGCTAATCCCAACCGTAACCTGCACGCCTGGATGCTGCTTCATGAACTCCTCGGCCACGGCTTCAGTAAGCGGATAAACGGTACTGGAGCCGTCGACGCGTACTGATCCGCTAAGTTGCCCGCTCTGCTGCCCCCCACCACATCCCATAAGCAGCACCAACGCGATGCCTAAGCCTCCTGTAAACCGTTGCATCTTGCCTATCGGTTTGGTGAACAAAATGCTATTTTGGGTTAAAGTTACGGAAGCTCAGCTGAAAAATTGTCAACGAACCGCAAATCCTGCAGCGCCTTCATATTATCAAATCGTTAACCCTGCTTTGTCTGGCATTCGTTCAGCCTAGCTGCTATATTGCAAAAGCGCTCAGCAAACAGAATTCGAAATATGCGTACCCGCAGTTTGCTTTGGGGATTGCTTTTTGCTATGGGGTGCACGGCTGCACGCCCTACCGCTAACCAGACACCCGCGCAATCGGTCCTGCTGCGTCCGGAACGCCCCTTACCTGCACCGGTTGTGCCTTCGCTGGCCTTCTTGCGTGCTGTAGAACGCGGCACGCGCAGTGCCGATGGCCGCCCTGGACCCAACTACTGGCAGCAATATGCACGCTACCATTTGACCGCCCACATTGATGAGGCGGCACGTCGCCTAGAAGGCGAAGGCCGTATAGTTTACCTAAACCGCTCACCTGACACGTTGCGCCAGCTTTTCCTTGAGCTGCCGCTTAACGTGCATGCCGAAGGCGCTGTCCGCAATGAACCCGCCGAGGTAACGGGCGGCGTCTTGCTCAACTATGTGGCCGTCGATGGCCAAGAAGCTTTTCAACCCGAAAAAGCCTCTCAGGGTGCTCCTCGCTACGCCGTAAACGGCACGCGCCTGGTCATTTTTCCCCAGCGTGCCGTAGCCCCCGGCGATTCCATCCAGCTTGAATTTCGCTGGTCACTGACCATCCCGAAGCGGGGTGCCGGAGGTCGCATGGGCTACGACGAAAACCTGTTTTTCCTGGCCTACTGGTATCCTCACCTGGCTGTCTATGACGACGTTATCGGCTGGTTTACGGATCCCTTCCTGAGCCGGGCAGAATTTTATCATGGCTTTGCAGACTATCACCTTACGATTGACGCCCCTGCTGGCTGGCTCGTAATGGCTACCGGCTTGCTTGAAAATGCCGAAGCGGTGCTTGCTCCCGATGTTCTGGCCCGCATGCGGCAGGCGCATGCCAGCGACACCCCCCTACGCATTGCCGAACCGTCCACGGATCCCGTTACGCAGCCCGGCACAAACGGCCGGCTTCAATGGCGCTTCCAAGCTACAAACGTACGCGATGTCGCCTTTAGCCTGGTACGCCAGGCCTACTGGGAAGGAGCGCGCACGCCGGTAGGCGATCGAGATGGCGACGGCCAGGTGGACTATACCCACATCAACACCTTTTGGCGCCCTACAGCTCCTCGATGGGCTAACGTGACGCGCTATCAGCAACACGCCATCAGCTACCTTTCGCGCCTGACGGGCTTTCCCTATCCCTGGCCGCACATGACGGCCGTTGAGGGTGGCGGGATTATTGGCGGCGGTATGGAATTCCCAATGATGACGCTTATTGGCGACTACAATGCCGCAGGCGATAGCGCCCTCTACTACGTTGTGGCCCACGAGCTGGCCCACATGTGGATCCCAATGATCGTCAGCCCGAACGAACGGCGTTACAGCTGGATCGACGAAGGCAGTACCACGTTTGCCGAAAACCACGCCCGCATGGATTTCTTCCCTGGCACCCAGCCTCGCTTAGACGAACAGGACAGCTACCTGATGCTGGCCCGCATGGGTGCCGAAGGCGAAATCATGCGCTGGTCCGATTACCATTACTCGAATTTTGCCTTTGGGGTCGCTTCCTACAGTAAACCGGCCACTTTGCTTGAAGCCCTACGTGGCCTTTTGGGAGAAACGGTGTTCTGGCAGGCTTACCGTACGTTTATTCGGGAGTGGGCTTTTAAGCATCCTTACCCCTATGATCTCTTCCACACGTTCGAACGCGTAAGCGGTCGCGACCTTGACTGGTTCTGGTATAGCTGGTACTACCAGACCTGGACGCTCGATCAGGCTATCGCAGCTGTCGAACCCATTCAAGGCGGCGTGCGCATTACTGTGGAAGACCGCGGGCAAGCGCCTATGCCCGTCTATCTTTCGCTCACGCTGGCAGATGGCACCCAGTTGCACGACACTATTGCGGTAGACGTGTGGCTACAAGGACGACGTCAGGCAACCGTCACCGTACCTACCACGCTATCCGTAACCCGCGTAGAAATTGATCCGGACCACTGGTTTCCTGACCTTGATCGGGAAAACAACGTCTGGCATGCTGACACAGGGAGTCGACCTTAGCCAAATCGCTACAAAAAGTGGGACCGCCCCTCAGGGCGGTCCCACACCAAAGAAAGCCTACATCGGACGGGCTTCGGCGTTTGGCTGCTCGACCGGTACGCGCACGCGCAGCCGTCCCTGACGCGCTAAGCTTAGGTCCACCAGGACTACCTGACCCGGCGTCAAGGCTTGCTGCAGGTTGCGCAACACCAACTGAACGGTCACCCGGCTACGCGCCGGCAGAACAATGTGCATTGCTGCCTGGCTAGTTTGTACCGTGTCACCTACCAGCTCCCGTAATACAATCGCTCGAGTTACAGCTGGAGCTTCAGCCCCAATCAACGTGTCGGCCTCAGCTGTTCCATTAGCTATCCGCAGCGTTACAACCGCACTGTCCCCCGCTGCCATAGCATACACCACAGGCGCCTCAACGGCAAGCCGACCCTCCGGAAGCGGCAACTCTGCTGACGCCGTTTGCTCCGATGGCTGCTGCGGCCCACACCCCGTTAGACAAGCCAGGACAGCCCCAATGACCCAAACGTACCGCATAGCTTTCCCCCTGGTTTGGTAGGCATCAAAAAATCTCTTATCGCAAGATAAAGCTTTCTCCGCTACCCAAATGCAACTATTCCGTGCTTTTGTCTTGCTTCAAATCAGCACTTCACCGGTCATTTCGGGCGGAATCTCCTCACCCAGAATGCGCAAGATCGTGGGGGCTACATCGCCCAGCTTGCCGTCTTTGATCGGCCCGTTAAAGCCCGGCTTGATAATCAAGTGGGGCACCAGCGCCGTTGTGTGGGCTGTATGGGGAGATCCATCCGGATTCTTCATCCGGTCAGCATTGCCGTGATCGGCCAGCACAGTTACCGTATAGCCATGTTTCAGCGCCGCCTCTACCACCACCTTTGTGGCAGCATCTACCGCCTCAATTGCCCGGACGGCGGCCTCAAAAACGCCCGTATGCCCCACCATGTCGGGATTGGCAAAATTGAGCACGATCAGGTTGTAAATCTCCTTCTCAATGGCTTCGGCGCAGCGCTGGGCCACCTCGGGCGCACTCATTTCGGGCTTCAAGTCGTAGGTGGGTACCTTCGGCGACGGCACCAGGATACGATCCTCTCCTTCGAAAGGCTCTTCACGGCCGCCGCTGAAAAAGTAGGTGACGTGCGCGTACTTTTCGGTTTCGGCAATCCGGAGCTGGCGCCCGCCCAGCATCGAAATCACCTCCCCTAGCGTCATGCGCAGGTTGACTTTGCCGAAGGCTACCGGCAAATCAAACGTCTCATCATATGGGGTAAACGTCACAAACAGCAAATCCAGCAGCTTACCCCGGTCAAAAGCGTCGAAGTTGGGATCCGTAAAAGCACGCGTAAGCTGGCGGGCCCGGTCAGCTCGGAAGTTGTAAAAAATCACCGCATCGCCGTCGGTCACACGCGTTGCAAAGCCATCTCCATAGTCAATGCGACGGGGCTTGACGAATTCATCCGTCACGTCCTCGGCATAGCTGGCCTCCAGCGCTTTCACGGGATCATCGAACACCTCGCCTTCGCCGTAGACCAGGAGTCTATAAGCCTTTTCGGTACGATCCCAGCGCTTGTCGCGGTCCATGGCGTAGTAACGTCCTACGATCGAGACAATGCGACCGACCCCGATTTCTCTGGCTTTTTCCTGGAATTGGCGCACATAGATGACCCCGGATTTGGGATCCGTATCTCGGCCGTCAGTAAAGGCGTGCACGCATACCTGCTCGGGCCGCAATCCTTCGCGCTGGGCCAGCTCCAGCAGGGCAAATAGGTGATGCAAGCTACTGTGCACCCCCCCATCGGAAAAACAGCCCATCAGATGCAGCCGGCTATTGCGCGTTCGCGCATGCCGGGCAGCTTGCACCAGCGCGTCATTGGTAAAAAACGTTCCGTCTTCAATCTCTTTGTCGATACGCGTAATTTCCTGATAGACGACGCGACCGGCTCCCAGGTTAAGATGCCCTACCTCAGAGTTTCCCATCTGACCTTCAGGAAGTCCTACCGCCAGCCCCGAAGCACGTAACGTAGCATGCGGATAGGTGGCAAACAAATAATCCAAAAAAGGTTTGCGGGCATGGTCAATAGCGCTGACCGAAGGATCTTCGGCAATGCCGTAGCCGTCGAGAACGACCAGAAGGTGACGTTTTTTCGGATCCATAGCACGTCGTAACGTTAGGCAGATTGTCGTTTAGCGCACGCGATAGTCGGGGATGCGTTTCATAGAGCGACCGGTTTTTGCATCAAATACATGCATGGCGCCGCACTGAGGGCAGCAAAGCTGCTCGATGCCGTATCGATCGGTCTGGTAGACCGGCTCGTTGAAGTAGTGCCGCCCGGTTTTGCAGTAATAGCGTCCCTGACGGGGATCTAAACCTTGCAGAGGCGCGGGCAGCCGCTGCAGTTTCCGGTAGTAGTCGCATAGGTCGGTCAGTACGCAGCGCTCGCAGTGCGGCTGACGCGCCGTGCAGGTGTAGCGGCCATGCAGGATGAGTAAATGATGCGCCTCTCCCCAGTCGCGCGCCGGAAGCTGACGCTTCAGACGACGCTCAACCTCATAGGGCGTAGGCGCCTTCCGTACCAGCCCAATCCGATGGGCTACGCGGTAGACGTGCGTGTCTACCGGTAATGCTGCTACCCCATAAGCCACTGATGCAACAACCTGAGCGGTCTTTCGTCCTACACCCGGAAGCGACATAAGCGCCTCCAGCGAAGCAGGAACCTGCCCTCCAAACTGATCCCGAATGCGCCGAGCGGCTGCGACCAAATGCTGCGCTTTGCTATTAGGATAGGAGATCGATCGGATATAGGGCAGCACCTCTTCTGGTTCGGCAGCCGCCAGCGCCTCAACAGTTGGAAAGGCCGCAAATAGCGCTGGCGTGACCCGATTAACACGCTCGTCAGTGCACTGTGCTGATAGCATCACCGCCACGAGAAGCTGGTACGGGTCCTCGTGACGCAGCTCTGTTTGCGGCTTAGGAATGACGCGACGCAGTCGCTGAAGTACCTCTTGGGCTCGAGCAGAACGTTTCACCAGCGTTGCATGCCAAATCAGATTGCCGCAAAATAGCGCAACCTTCATCAAGTTCCGTTGAAAATTGCGCAGGCGAACCCCAATGGCCATGCTGTCGTTGGAGCCGCCGTATGCCCAAGCTCAATTGCGATGCGCTGGCTACTGATTGCCCTATTGCTGGGTTCTGCAGCCCATGCTCAGCCGCTACAACTATCTGATAGTGCCCGAGTGGCCCTGGTAACCGTCTTTCCAGGCAAAGCCCTCTACGCCGCCTTTGGCCATAGCGCCCTGCGCGTGTACGATCCTAGGCAAGGCATCGACTGGCTGTTTAATTACGGCACGTTCGACTTTAGCGACCCCTGGTTTTTACCGCGCTTTGTCTACGGCCAGCTTGATTACTTCTTATCGGTAAGTGACTATGCACGCGCGGTGCAATTTTACCGCAACGTAGAAGGCCGTCCCATTGTCGAACAGTGGCTCAACCTAAACGCAGCACAACGCGACACGCTTTTTGCCTTTTTACTCTGGAATGCCAGACCAGAAAATCGCACCTACCGCTATGACTTTCTGTTTGACAACTGCTCTACGCGCATTCGCGACGTATTGGAACGCACCTTAGGTCCTGCCCTGCACTTTAGGCATCCAGCCCCTCAGACCCCATTTCGTCACCTGCTTGATCTTTACGTAGCCGACCGGCCTTTACTCCAACTGGGCTTTTACCTGACCTTGGGTGCCCGTGTTGACCGCTCCCCTACTGCCCGCGAAGTGATGTTCTTACCGCTAGAGCTGATGCAGGCTGTAGATCAGGCAGCTGTGCGTCTTGACAGCGGATGGATCCCGCTTGTAGCACAAACAGATACCGTATTTTGGCCTCAGGGTCACCCTCCTATACCCAAACCCGTCTGGCCTTGGCCGCTGGCTTTAGGCTGGCTGCTTTTTGCCTTTAGCCTACTGGCCACAGTCCAAGATTACCGAGGCCGCTGGCCTTATCCGGCCCAACTGGATGCCTTGCTTTTTAGTCTTGCAGGTTTTGTTGGACTGGTGCTTTTGCTGCTTTGGGTAGCTACGCTACACACCGTAACGATCTGGAACTGGAACCTACTTTGGGCTTGGCCTCCGCACCTTTGGATTGGTTTTCGACTGCGCCAGCAACGTTTGCTTACTTTCTGGGAACGGGGCTACATGCTGCTTACAGCCGTGGTGACGCTGCTACTGGCACTAGGCTGGCCTTTTTGGCCTCAAGATTTGCACCCAGCCCTGCTACCTGTGGCTTTACTTTTAGTGCTCCGCAGCATCGCCCACATAGGGGCTCCCTATAGACAATCAAAACTAAAAAAAGCGCCTTCTTTTTAGGCGCTTTGCAGTGCCGCGTACGGGATTTGAACCCGTGTTTCCGGCTTGAAAGACCGGCGTCCTAGACCCCTAGACGAACGCGGCAAGGACATAAAAAAAATGGGGTGACCGAGGGGACTTGAACCCCCGACCTCCAGGGCCACAACCTGGCGCTCTGACCAACTGAGCTACGGTCACCACGTTGTGGAGAGTGTAGCAATTTAACAGAACAGCGATATCCCCTTCAAGGATCCAGTGCACAATTCGGATAAACTTTTGATGGACGCCTGATGAGTCTTCAGCGAAGGAGGGCTATTTTGCCATAAGCAGTCCCTTCGCCTCCTTGACCTACAGCGACAACCAGATACACGCCTGAGGGTACCGGTCGCCCTTGCAGATCACGTCCATCCCAGCGTACGCGACCGCCTCGCGTGGCAAAGCGCGCAACCAGACGGCCATCAAGGGTTACGATCCGCAGCTCGGTTGCTTCTACCAGGCCTTCAATGAACACCTCTGCGTCCTCCTCAGGCCCCACACGTACTGGGTTCGGGTAAACAAATAGAGGACGGAGCTGTTCCGCCGGTAACCTAGCATCGCCTTGATAGCTGAGCAGTCCAGCAGCGGTTGCCAGAAAAATGCGACCGCTTTGCGGATCAACAGCTATGGCCTGCACACTGTTGGAAAACAGGGGGCTATTTTCAGTATTGAAATGCGCCGCAATCCGAAAGTCGACGCCCTTTTGCTCAATCACGTACACGCCTTCGTTGGTTGCTACCCATAGCCGATTGGCAGGATCAACGGCTAAGTCATTAACCGAAAGGCCACTCAGCAAAAACGGGTTGTCTCCTGGCCGACGCTCAGCATTGAGCGGCCAAATGGGGATCGTATTCGGATCAGAAGCCGCAAATGGATGATTAAGCACGTAGGCTAGTCCTTCGGTCGTGCCAATCCAAATCCGGCCGTCCCGATCCTCGGCTAGGGCCTGTACAGCCACACCTGGAAGCCCCTGTCCACCGCTTCCCCGTTCGCTCAGGTAACGGCACGCATCGTCGTCCGCTTCGGTGAGCTGCTCGCCCGGATTGTAGAGAATCAGCCCTGTATTAATGCGCAGGTTACTTCGACTAACAGCAATAATCCAAAGTTGACCGTAGCTATCAACCAGGAGTCGTCCGAGCGTAGTCCCTAGGGCGTTAATACAACTTGGCGTAGGTGCTCGCAGCCACCTTCCGTCCGGTAAACGGACGTGTAGCGGATTAGGCGCTGTAAGATTGGCCACCCATAGCTGCCCCTTAGCATCTGAGCCGAGTCCACGGACAATGATAAAGTTCGTTGTCCCCGCTGCAGGCTGGAGCGTGGAGTTGGTCGCATCATAAAGCTGGATCGTTCCTTGAGAAGTTACCTGGGCCAACCCCCCACCATCGGACCCGAACCAAACGTTCCCGGCACCATCGGCATAGACAGGCCGAAAGGAATGACGCCCAATCTGGGCCGGTCCAAAAGCGGTCCATCGTCCATTAGGATCCATACGGTGAAAACCACCCGTACCATCCGTTGCCGCGTCGGTTGCCCACAAGTTGCCCGATGGATCGACGGCTAGATCGGTAAAACTATTCACCAAAGGCCCTTCCGGGCGCAAGGCAGCCTCGACGGGTATGACTACTTCATTAGGCTGCGGGAGCTGAGCACGCAGTAGCCCAGACAGTCCATCACCAATCCAAAGTGTCGTTGCGCTGCGCTCAAGCCGAACCGGTCGTGCGATACCTTCTCCACTAAGAAGCTGCACATGCTGGTTAGGATACACTACCCACACGCCGCTGCTAGCAGCAGCCAGCAAGCGGTCTTCCAACGGCAGCAGATCCTGCACCGCACCTTCTGAAAGCAACAGGCGATAGGTGCCCGCTGCGTCCCGCACGCTTAGCCCACGGGCAAGGCCCACGTAAAGCTGCTCTCCTACCCAAGCGATTGCCTGCGCTGGAAGTCGCGATGCAAACTCCCTGCCTTCGAGCGTCCAGACTGCAGGATCTTTCAGGTTAGGTGCTTGAAGCGGCGCATGGACAATACCTTGGGCGGTTGCCAGCCAAATCCGCATCACGCCTTGGGGATCAGGCCCAATAGTCAAATCATAGACGGCTACCTCCGACAGCGTGCCAAACTGCGTGTAGGTATCCCGTACCAGTCCCGAGACAGCATCCCACACCACTAAACCAAACGCTGTTGCAACAAAGACTGTGTCGCCTTTGAGGCGCAGCCGGTAAATTTGTCGGTTAGGGAAGCGCTCAGCACGTGCAATTTCAAAATAAGCTCGAACTTGCCCACTGGCGGGATCAAGACGGTCTAAAACCCCATCGCCATACCCCACCCAAAGCACTGCCCGTTGGGCATCCCAAGCCAGTGCTGCTACGCCTACCTGATGCAAGCCTTCAACGGCTGTAAAGCGGACCAGGCTGCCTGCTCCAATACGGTAGCCGTAAATGCCGCCTAGCGTAGCTACCCATACTGCTTCGGGGCTTAAAGCCAGATCCGTAACTTGCTGCATGGACGTGTGCGCTTGCCAGCGATCACGTCCTTGCGCCTGTGCACCCCCCGTAGCCCAAATCCCCAGCAACAGCAGCAGCCAATGCATAGCTTAGCCCAGTTTACGCAGCAGATCGATCATCTCCAGTGCCGTTAACGCCGCCTCAGCCCCCTTATTGCCCGCTTTAGTGCCTGCCCGCTCAATGGCTTGCTCGATTGTATCCGTGGTGAGCACACCAAAGACAATAGGCACCTCAGTCTCCAGCGTTGCCCGCGCAATGCCCTGAGCGGCATTGGCAGCTACGTATTCGAAGTGGCTGGTTGCGCCCCGAATGACCGCTCCTAAGCAAATGATCGCGTCATAGCGGCCTGAGCGGGCCAGCTTTTGCGCAACTAAGGGTAGCTCAAAGGCGCCTGGACAGCGCACAACGGTTACCTGCTCAAGGTCCAATCCTTGACGGGCTAGCATATCCAGTGCCCCTTCCAGCAGGCGTTCGGTGATAAACTGGTTAAAGCGACTCACCACAAGGGCTATCCGCGCCGAGCCCAGACAGTAACTTCCTTCAATAAAAACCGGCATAGGTTTACCGCCAAAGCTTAGTTGAATGCCCGAAAATACAAAAAGCAAAGCTTTTTAATGCACGCGCGAGCTGCGCATCCGACGCAGGTACGCAAGACGTGGATAAGGAATGCTATAGGAGCCCAGCAAGGCATCCTCTTCAGGTCGGTGTCCGTGATAATCCGAGCCCCCAGTTTCCAAAAGGCCAAAGTCGCGCGCCACTTGTCGGTAATGCTGCACCAGATGCGGTCCATGCATAGGATGGATGACTTCAATGCCATCGAGTCCCGCTTCAAGCAACAGCCGAAACACCCGATCACGCAGCCGTTCACCCGGATGGGCCAGCACCGCAATACCCCCAGCTTCGTGTAATACCGCAACTGCCTCGCCCACCTCCCAAGCTGGCTTAGGTACATAGCCCGGTGCACCTGGCAGCAAGTAGCGTTGGAACGCTTCGGTGTAGCTTTGGGCATAGCCGGCAGCTACCAAAGCGCGCGCCACATGGGGACGACCAGGAACACTGCTGCCTGCAGCCGCAACAACCTGTTCGGCCGTTAGCACTACCCCTTCGGCACGCAGCCGGTCAAGCATGACTTCAAGGCGCCTAAAGCGGGCCTGCTGATAAGCCGCAAGCGCCGCTTGCAGAGCAGGATGGGCCGGATCAAAGAAATAGCCCAAAAGGTGTACTTCTTCGCCCTCAACCGTAACGCTTAACTCAACGCCCGGCACAATCTCCATACCCCACCTCCGCGCAGCCTGCTCGGCCAGAGCAATCCCTTCAATGGTGTCGTGATCGGTAATCGCAAGTGCAGATAAACCGACCTCCCGCGCTTTTTGCACGAGCATGGCCGGCGATAGGCGTCCATCAGAGCAGGACGTGTGCAGGTGCAAATCCGCACGACGTAGATCAAACATAATCCATTTTCCACAGGTACCTCTTTGCAACGTGCCAATTCCCTTTTAGTTTTGGGTTACCTACCTTAAACAAACTGAAGCTGCATCGGCTCATGAAACAGCTATGGAGCCCTTGGCGCTCGCAGCATATTGAACGCATAGTCCAGGAGCCCCTAAGTCGACCAGGAGAGCCGTCGCTCTTTGCGCGCCTGGCTGCTGAAGGACGCGATGAAGAGAACCTGATTCTCTGGCGCGGACGCCACGTTTTTGTGATCATGAACCTCTACCCCTATAATAACGGCCACCTTATGATCGTCCCCTACCGGCAGGTGGCCGACTATGAAGCCCTGACCCCCGAAGAGCAGTGTGAACTGGCCCAAACCGTAGCCCGATGCCTACGCTGGCTCAAGCATGCCCTCAATCCTGATGGATTCAACGTGGGCATGAACCTCGGAAAAGTAGCCGGCGCAGGCATTCCAGACCATGTGCATGTGCACATTGTGCCTCGATGGGAAGGCGACACGAATTTTATGCCCACTATAGCGGAAACGAAGGTCATTCCGGAAGCTTTGCGCGATACGTACCGTAAGCTGCGGGCAGCTATTGCTGCTCTTGAATCCACTGATTCCGTTGCGCCCTAAATTTGCTTGGCATGCCTTATTTGCGCCCACCGGCCACCGCCAACGGTCATGCTACAGGATCCTGGCGGTCCCGTCTGCTGGGATCGATCCTGCTTAGCCTGTTGGTATTAGGGGCGGTGGGCTATTTTACCTTTGAGTGGCACCCCTTTCTGGAAGCACTACGCGAAGTCAACCCATTGCTTCTTGCCCTGGGCATTGCTACGCTCGGCTTGCGCATCTTATTTGGCGCTTGGCGCCTGCACCATGTCTCACACAAACACCTGAGCCTTTGGGCTGCAGCACGCTGCCAACTGGTATGGGACTTTTCTTCTAACGTAACGCCCTCCGCCATCGGTGGTGGGCCCTTTGCAGCCCTATTTGTTGCGCGCGACCAGCGCTTGCCTATAGGTGAAGCAACGGCGATTTTGCTGTTTTCAATCTTACTTGATCAGCTTTTCTTTGCCCTAACGGTCATCCTTGTGCTCTTGGCCCTACCTTTTTGGCCCGTCCTCCCCGCAACGCTGGGCAAAGTAGGCCAGGGGTCTTTTGTGTTGTACTTAGCCTTGATTTTAAGTTGGATTGGCTTTTTTGCGTATACGACGTTTTTCCGCCCCGAACTTCTTAGCCGCCTGGTACGCCGTCTGTTACAGTTTCAACGGCTTCGTCGCTTCCGGGAGCGTGTCGTCGAAGAACTGCTTAGCCTGCAGGTGCGCACGCGCCAAATTCGCACCCAACCACCAGGATTTTTTTTGAAGGGATTTATGCTTACGCTGGCCGCCTGGGTAAGTCGACACCTGTTGCTGCTTTTTCTGGTGTGGGCCGTGCATCCCGAAGCCAACGCCCTGCTGGTTTTTCTGCGCACTTTGGCGATGACCTTAGGAGGCGTTCTGCTACCTACCCCAGGCGGTGCAGGGGGGGTGGAAGCTCTATATGTACTCTTTATCGGCCCCCTCCTACCCCAGCACTTCGTAGCCCCAACCCTGCTCCTTTGGCGTCTGTTGAGCTATTACCTGTTTATTGCCATAGGTTTATGGCTTACAGGACGTCACATGCAACGCAGCCTGCGTCGGCGTAGCAAGCATCGCCTACCTAAGCCGGAAACGTTCCATGAACCCTGACTTAGAGGCCCGCCTGGCCCGATTTGATCTCCGCAACGTGCACCCCAACCTGCGCCTGGGGACCGCCAGCGATCGCTACGCCGGCTGGATCGGACAAATTTATCCCGAACATTACGCCCAATCCATAAAGACCCGAGCGCGAAGGCTCGAGGATGAACGCTTTGAGGAGCAGGTGCTTCCTATTGCTTCAGTACGCGACTATTTTGCTCACTTCGACGTGCTTGAACTGGATTTCACCTTCTATCGACCCCTACGCGAAGCCGATGGCAGACCTACGGCTGCGCTGTTTACGCTAAGCCAGTATGCCACACACGCTCCTGCAGAAGCCCGTTTTCTGCTCAAAGCCCCCCAACAGTTCTTTGCTGCCACGCTACGTCGTGAACGCGGCGGACGCCCGCACTATGACCCCAACCCACACTACCTTAATGCTGAAGCCTGTCGCCGCCAATTTCTTGAGCCCGCCCGTGAAGTGTTAGGCAACCGGCTACTGGGTGTAATTTTTGAGCAAGAATACCGGCGCATTGCAGAAAGTCCCCGCCCTGAGGCGAACCTGGCTGCTTTAGCCGCATTCTTTGAAGCGCTCCAGCCCGACGTCCAACCCCACCTGGAGTTGCGTTCACCTCATCTGTGGACGCCGGCCTACTTCGACTGGCTGGCCAAGCGCGGCTTAGGCTTTGTTTTCAGCCACTGGACCTGGCTTCCTCCCCTGAGTCGCCAATGGCAACTATGCGGCCAGCGCTTCACCGCTGCCGACCGAAATGCCGTAGTGCGCCTGCTTACGCCCCTGCGCATGACGTACGCCGAAGCCTACGCCCGCGCCTATCCATTTAACCGTCCCGTTCCTGAGCTTGCCGAAACTCCCCAGGCCCAAGCCATGATCCGCGACGTTACCTCACTTGTTTTGGCTGCGGCTAGAGCAGGTGTGATCGTAAATGTTATAGCCAACAACCGCGCTTGGGGTAATGCACCTGAGCTGGCCCGTACGATTGCCCAATATCTTCTGGCGACAAGTGCTCCTTGACGTTTGGTTACCATCTGGTGATTTACTGGCAGTACACGTCAGTACAATATCTTGCATTCCCTAATTTTTTCCTTACGACGTTAACCTGAAAAGTCCTATGCGATCATTGCTTCTTGCTATCCGCATGTCGCTGACGCTGACCATGCTCTGGTTCTTAGGCGGCTGTCAGAAAGAAAATCCGGTTGCCGTACTACCTTCCGATGTGGCCGGCACGTACGACTTCACGACGTTCATTTTTATTCCGGATGCAGCGGCCATTGCGCCAGCCAATGTGCTCGACACCCTGGTTGGTGAAAACACAAATTTGCGCCTAACTGCCAGCGGGCAGTTTGTGCTGAGCTATCAATTTCGCCAAGGACCGGAATCGCTGATCGCCGGTACGTTTGACGTCACCCAGCGTCGCATCACGCTGAAGGCCTACGCTGGCTCAGAGGCCCAGCTTACTTCGCTTTTGCTCGACTCGCCGCTTGTGCTTAACCGGACAGACGTCGAAGGCGTGCTCGAAGCCAGCATTCGCAAAACAGTAGATCTTGCTGCCTTTTCGAATCGATATCGCGGCGTTCCTCCTGTGCAAGGCACACTCCGGCTGCGCCTGGTTCAGCGCTCAGTTACCCCATAATCCGTGTGTGGTCTTATGAAACGCAAGGTCTTTTTCTTTTTGGGTCTTTTTCTGTCCCAAGTCGCACTGGTTCATGCCCAGGTAGGGGGAGTTAGTTTTACGCTATCTCCTCTCGTGGAGTACAGTCGCTTTGAAGCTAATGCTGGGCTGCAAGACAATTATGCTTTGGGTGGAACAGTAGGGCTTGGCTTAGGACGCTACGTTGAGTTGAAGCTACTAGGCCTACTAGGCACCTACAAAAGCCGCTGGAATCGCTTAAGGGGCGCAGACGCGTCGTTAGTGCCACGCCTGCAGCAGTTGCCTAGGCGTTCGGTGCGCACGGAGCGCTGGGGGCTGACTTTGCAGGTCAATCTGCTACCAGGGCCGTTCGTACCTTATCTAACTGGCGGCGCGGGGTTGCTTCGTTTTCGTCCGAAAGAAGGTTTGCGTACCAGTGAAAGCCTTTACTTGACTGGTGGCGGCGGTTTGATGTTTAGCGCAGCTTCGCGCTACGCCATCTTTACCGAAATTGAAAACTTGGCTTATCGCTACAACCCAGGGGCGACGTTTTTGCGCGGCGAAGACCTCAACCAAGCCGGACTCCAGCCTGTTAACTTTCGTCAGGTCCTGGTCACAAACTGGATGGGAAGAGCTGGCGTGCGGCTTTACGTAGGAGGGACTGCTAGAGCACCTGAAGAAGGACTCTTTTCAGCGCCTCCTTCTAGTTGGCGTCCTGTGATCGATCCTTTTGTTGGCCAACTCCGCTTTAATCGGGCCTTTGATTTTCCTACTTCCCAACGCATAGGTGGGGTGTATGCGGGCCTGGCCTTAGGACCGACGGTCAATGTACGCGGCTTTTACTGGCGCGCGCTCGATTCAGACCGGCTTACAGGCACCCAGCCGCTAGAGGCTTATGGGGCAGATCTGTATTTAACTTTTGCAGATGCGATTGTAACGCCTTACCTATCGCTCGGTGGAGGCTATCTGAATGTACTGAAAGGCTACCGAGGTCGCGGTGGCAGTCGTCCAGACGACCAAGTCTTTGCGACAGCCGGCTTGGGCGTCCAGCTCTGGCTCATTGAAGCGTTGCAGCTTCAAGCGGGCATAAGCACCCTTTTTATGACGCGCGATGGCATTGACAACCGCACAGCGCCCGCACGCGTCTACGGCAGTACGCTATACAGCGTCGGGTTGAGTTTTCGTCCGGGCAGGCTGGCCTTCTTGCAACCGCGTACGCAACGCAGAGGACCTACCCCCATACAGGCAGAGGGGGCCTTAGCCACTCCCTCTGAATCGCCCGAGCAGCAAACCCAGCTACGCCTGTTGGCCCTGCGTGAAGCAGCCCTTACAGCTGAAATTGTCCGAGCAGAGACGACAGGCGATTCGCTTCTGGCAGCTCGGCTTCGCCTAGAACGGGAACAGCTACGCATGCAAATGCTCAGTGCCGGTGCACCGGAGGCGCAAGCAGCTGCGCGGCCAGTGATTACGCTACCTGCACCAGAGCAAGGTGAGCTGTACGTCCGCTACGGTCCTGGCGTTTCGGCACTGGCAGGAGCTGCCTCACAGCAGCCGCCGCAAGCCCCAGCCTTAGGCTCACCCGAACTCGTCCTTTTAGAGCAGCGGCTGATGGCCCGGCTCGATGCTCTGGAACGCGACCGTCAAGAACTGAGCCGTCTAGAACAGCGCTTAGCACGCCTGGAAGCCCTCCTAACCCAGGGGACGCCAACCACCGTTTCCGTGCGCACCGACACAACCGTTACCTTACGCACGCAGCCCAGCACGGCTACCCGTCAACTGGGCTGGCAAGGAATTGGGTTTGTTGCGGGAGTTAACGCATTGGGTTCACCCCGGCAATTCCTGCTCGGCGTACGTGGCGACTACGGTGCTCTGCTGGGCGGCCGCCTGCGTCTTTGGCCTGAAGCGATCTTGAGCTTTGGCGGAGGTACCAGCGGCTACAACTTAAATGTAAATGCCACAACCCCACTACCCGCCTTGCCCACGTTGCCTTTCCTGGGCGGCCTGGAATTTGACGCCGACCCCTACATCGGGCTCGGTCTCGGCCTACTTGCCTTTAGCAATCCTCCTCGTGGGGTGGCCGGCATTCAAACTACCTGGAATCTTATTTTAGGAGCTGAACGCGCCTACGGCCCCGGCATTCTGTTTGCCGAATACGTCAGCATGAACTTCTTCTCGTTCAATCGTCTGCAGATCGGCTACAGATTCCTTTTTTAGGAAGTTGCTACAGCCGTAAGGCGTCTTTTTTACTGGCTTTTGAAGCTTATCCAATCCGGTTGAAGACCAGGGATAAGCAGCTACAAAGTTGTGCTAGGCTAGCAAGGCCTGCCTGTAGGTTTACATTGATTCATTAGATCGATGCTGCCGGCCGCCGACGCGCGTGTACCTTTAACGTCAATATGCACCAATAGCTAGTTCAAAGGGACAAAAAATCCTGCGGCATCGACAACCTGCATAAGGACAAAGTCCCGATTCATTCCATCGGCTTCAATACCCGATCGGTCCTATGCTTGCCGCAAGGCGCCCTAGAGCCCTAATGGTTTGCTTTACCGTGGTTCAGCCGGCTACTAGAGAGCGAGATTTACGCACGGACAACAACGCCAAAGGCTCTTCGCCTCTTGTCTTTCTTAAAAAAACGGCTATCTGTCATCCCCACGTTGCCCTGAAGGATCTTATTTATGAAATACGATCCACAGGCCCACGGCAATAAGCAGTGCGCCAAAGAGGCGCTCGAGCATAGTATCCTGGAGGGAGATAGAGAACTTAGCGCCCAAGTAAGCACCTAAGAAAAGCCCTAGGGCAATTAGGGCTGCAAAAGGGATAATAATATAGCCGTTGCGGTAATATTGGATAGCGCCCAAAAGGCCTACAGGCAAGAGCAAAGCTGCCAAAGAAGTTCCGACGGCCTCATGGGGAGAACACTTAAGTAGGTACATGAGCATCGGTACGATAACGATTCCCCCACCAATGCCAAACATACCCGAAAGCAGTCCGGCGGCAACTCCAATTAAGAGGACAAGCAGGTAGTTCATGACACTAACAGCTTGGCTTTATTCTAATCTTTAGAGGATAAGCACGGCGCTTTGTTTGGGGCAAATCAAAAATGCACAAACCTTTCTTCTGCCCGACGTTGGATTGGCGTTTAACGCAGATGCGCTAGCTCGTAGTGGGAAGTCTCTTGTAGGTTAGCTGGTTTGGTTGCCTGCTGGCACTCCTATCTGAAATCGATAATCCTGCGTCGTTTCGGATTCGCTATTGGTACGCTGAAGTGGCGAGGCGTTTCGCTCAAGGTAAGTTATCATTCATCATTTCAATAACACAATAAAAGGTCGTGACTTAAGCGTGGACTAATACACAGAAGAAAATGCAGAAATTATTCTAAAAATAACATACTAATACAACTAAAATATTGATAAAAATTACGCAATATTTTTGCTTTTTTCAATACCAAAAAGGTGCGATTAAAACTCATCAGTGAAAAAATGAATTTATCGATCGATGATGTTGTAAAGAATATACTTTTGGGTTCAAACACAATTCAAGATAACTTTATTAATCAAATTCAATACGTAACAGCTTTTGCAGAAGCAGCTAACTTAAATGTTAGAGACCTTATCAAAGACTTAAATGAAAGCTATAGAGATTTTGTCATTTTACTTGGAAGGAGCGCAACCGAGATTAGCAAGGTTCAAATGAGTCTCGCTAAATGGAATTTATCGTTAAGAGATGGTTTAAATATTTTGAAAAGCATGTACGGTGCGCAAGAAAATGTTATTGATAGTCTGATACAACTCCAAATCTTGTCAGGAAAACCAATTGACTTTGAAAGGTTTTTCTCTGCAATGTTGAGAGGCGATATTGAAAGTCTTGTAGCTCAGCTTACAACCATCGCGCGCGAGATGAACAATACGGTCGATCAGCTCCCCATTTTTAGAATGCAGTTTGAAAAAGCTTTGGAAGGTTTGGGGTTGACGGGTGAGCAAATAGCAACAATTCTGGGCAAATCTCAAGAGCAGCTAAGAGGATTCGACATGATTTTAAAAGAATTCAGAGAGTCAATCGATCCAGCCATCATCGCAAGTAAATTTGACGAGCTTCTGAAACCTAACGAGTGGGAAGAGTTAAGAAACATAACTAGAGCATTTTTTGAAACACTTATAGCACTTTCTGCTCACGCCACAAAAGCACTCTTACCCCTTCTAAAAGTTTTCACAAATCTATTTAAATCGGCAACTACAGCTATGATAAGTTTAAACAAAATGATAGATGAATTTTTTGGTGAAGGTACTCTGGCTGACTTGCTAAAAGGAATTTCAACTAGTTTGGTGCTGTTAACTCCCGTCTTAATACTTAGGTTTAGATTCATAACAGAAACTATCTCAAAGCTCACCACAGGTCTTGCTGGTTATATAGGGCAGTTACTTAAGGCTCCACTTGAGCGATTGGGAATTTTCGGTAAAAAACTTTCAGAGATGCTGGGGAAAATAGTAGGTAAAAAGACAACTGATGCAGTCGAAAAAGTTGCAAAAAAAGGCGGAGTGTTTGATCAGATGGGGGGAAGCGTTACTAATCTCTTTAAAGCTTTTAGTTTAACAAACACACTTAAGTTTACGCTAGCATCTGGGTTACTTGTCGGATCTCTCTTTGTTTTTGCAAAAGCAGTTAAAGAACTTGAAGCAATCGATTTTCAGAAAACAGCTACAGGTATAGCGCTATTTTTCACAAGTTTAGTTGAAACAACTGCTCTAATAGGGATGGGTAGTTTTTTGACTTTACCTAAGCTTTTGATAGGGTTAGGAGTAGCGATTGGTGGCTTGGGGGTTTTGGTAGGGGGTATCCTAGCATTTTCACATAGCTTAGGTTCACTTTCAGAAAATCTTAACAAACTGTCTTTAGTAATAAAAAACAACCCCACTCTAGCTCAGGATATTACCGCACTGGGTGCTTCTTTTGCGGCTTTAGGTGCAACTTCAATTGCGGCAGTACCTACCTTGGTTGCTAGCGGAGTTGCTAATTTAATCGGAGCTACTAAACCCCAGTTCTCTGTAGTCGCTTCTGTTGACAAAAAT